>BNJV01000783.1_pt1 | contig 141705 bp, 202 predicted proteins | sample 8540591 | NCBI WGS metagenome assembly BNJV01 (sample SAMD00202457, study PRJDB9452) | human saliva metagenome | host: Homo sapiens
CTTCATAAATGACATCATCCATTCGACTTCCCCGTTTCAACTAAAGCAGTCGCTAAAATCGTCAAACTTCCGCCTTCTTCAATATTTCTAGCCGAACCAAAAGAATTTTTTTAGGGCGATAGAAAGCAGCAGGATCAATCCCCCGCTTAAAGTTCTTCCTGAAGGTGGAATCGTTAAATTATATGCTCTAGCTAATCGTGTCAAGCTGTCCATTAAAATAATGACATCTCTCCCGTCCTCCACTAGTCGCAAAGCACGTTCCAATACTAATTCACTAATCTTAATATGATTTTCTGGAAGCTGATCAAACGTTGAATAAACCACCTCAGCATTTACTGTTCGTTCAATATCTGTTACTTCTTCTGGTCGTTCATCGATTAATAAAATAATCAACTCAGCATCTGGATGATTTGTCGTAATTCCATTAGCAATTTCTTTTAATAAACTTGTCTTCCCTGCTTTTGGTGGAGCAACAATCAAGCCCCTTTGCCCAAAGCCAATCGGACAAATTAAATCAAGCATTCTAGAGGCGATTCGCCCTCTTGTTGTTTCCAAAATCATTTGCTTTTCTGGATAAAGTGGTGTAAGTCCTGGGAAATGGTCACGTTCTTAGCTTCTTCGGGATCCTTTCCATTTACAAATCCCACTTGCATCAACCCATTGAACTTCTCTCCTTGGCGAGGAGGACGTGCAGTTCCACTCACTAAATCTCCATTTCGAAGATCAAAGCGTCTGATTTGAGAAGAAGAAATGTAAATATCTTCTTGGCTACTTGAGTAGTTGATGGGTCTAAGGAATCCAAAACCCTCTGCACGATTAATATCCAAGACCCCTTCCACTTGGAAAAATCCCGTAGCTTCTTCCTGGGCACGAATAATCGCAAGTGCCAATTCCTTTTTATTCATCTGGCCATAATAAGGAATTTTATAATGTTTAGCAAAGCCGTACATCTCTTTTAAAGTCTTTTCTTGCAAACTTTGCAAGGTCACTGTTTCTACTTGTTCTGGCATATTGTCCCTTCTTATTCTTCAATCATCGTAATATCTGCACCTAGAGCTTGAAGTTTCTCAACAATATTTGAATAACCTCTAAGAATATGTTCAATATTAGAAATTTTAGTCGTTCCTTCAGCCATTAATCCAGCGACTACAAGTCCAGCTCCAGCACGAAGATCACTTGCAGCAACTTCTGCACCTACTAGAGGTGTTGGTCCTTCAAATGTAATAATATCTTCAATCACTTTTCCATGGGCTCCCATACGATTTAATTCTGGAACATGCCCAACACGTTTTGGATAAATGGTATCTACAATCATTGCAGTCCCATTTGCTTTCATAAATAATGGCGTAATCGTTTGTTGCAGGTCTGTTGCAAATCCCGGATACGGCATGGTCTTAATATTTACTGCCTTAAGATTTGTAGAAGGATAGACATAGATATCATCCTCTCCAACTTCCATCTTGACACCCATTTCATCCATCTTTGCAATGAGACTTTCTAAATGTTCAAAAATGACATTTTTAACACGAACCCCTTCTCCAACTGCTGCGGCAACTGATAAATAAGTCCCAGCTTCAATACGGTCAGGGATAATTGTATGACTACATCCGTGGAGTCTTTCTACCCCTTCCACACGAATCATACTTGTTCCTGCCCCTTTAATATTGGCACCCATTTTATTTAACAATGTTACGACATCAATAATCTCAGGTTCACGAGCGGCATTCTCAATAATTGTTTTTCCTTTAGCACGAACAGCGGCTAATAAAACGTTGATGGTTGCCCCTACAGAAACAACGTCCATATAAATTTTTGTTCCTACTAGGCCTTCTTCATCGGTTGATAAATAGATAGCCCCATCATGATCTACTACATTGGCACCTAAAGCTTTGAATCCTTTTAAATGTTGATCGATTGGTCGTGGTCCTAAGAAACACCCTCCAGGAAGTCCTACCACACCTTCTCCAAACTTCGCAAGAGTTGCTCCCATAAAATAATAAGAAGCTCTCATGCTTTGGATTTTTCCTTTTGGCATTGGAATAGATTTCATTTCCGTTGGATCAATGGTCAATGTGCCATCTACATATTCTGTTTTCACGTTAAAATCATTTAAAATCTCAATTAATGCAGCAACATCTTGGATGTCTGGTACACCTTCTAATACTACTGGTTCTTCGGCGATAATAGCAGCCGGAATTAAAGCTACTGTACTATTTTTTGCTCCACTAATGGTCACTTCACCTTTTAATGGTTTCCCACCGTTAATGACTAATTTTCTCATACTAAAATTCCTTTCACTAAATCTTCTCAGTTATTATACCATGTTCCTATAAGAATCTGCTATATTTTTAACCATTTACAGCAATTGTTAACCTGCATAAAAAATACAGTTGACAATCAGTTGAAATCTGTTACACTTAAAAACATGAATATTGACGAAAGGAGGCTATTATGAGTACTAAACAGGAAGTTTTACGTCTATTATATAGCACCGTAGACAAACCCCTTTCTGGACAAGATATCGCTGACCAATTGAAACTTTCTCGAACCGCAGTGTGGAAAGCTATTCAGCAATTAAAAAAAGACGGTTACGAAATTACCTCAAGCACAAAAGTAGGTTATCAATTATCCAGACAGACAGATTTGTTAACCCTTGAAGGCATTCGGACTCATCTAGGTGAACAATTACAAGATTGGGATATTCAAGTCTTTGAAACAACCACTTCAACCAATGATTTAGCTAAAAACTATGGTGCTTCAGGAGAAAGGGTTCCAACCTTTTTTATTGCCGAAGAGCAAACTGCAGGACGTGGTCGTCTCGGAAGAACCTTCCTCTCACCTCCCAAATCTGGTTTATACATGAGCATCTGTATTTTTCCTGAAGGTGATTTGGATAGTATTTCATTAATCACTTGCGCTACGGCTGTTGCCGCAACGCGTGCAGTAGAATCTTTCATTCACGAAACCGTCGGAATTAAATGGGTAAACGATCTCTACTACCACGATAAAAAGATTGCTGGCATCTTAACAGAGGCGGTAACAAATATTGAAGCTCAAAGGGTGGATGCGTTGATTGTTGGCATGGGAATTAATTTGCATATCGACGACGCCATTATTCCAGAGGACTTAAAACCAATTATCGGTTCCCTCTTTTCTCCGCAAGATATTCCCAAAAGTTTTAGCCGCAACGAATTTGTAGCTCGTTTCCTTAAAGAATGGAATCAATGCTACGAGGCCATCAATTCGGGTAAGCGTGACTTCATGGAAGAGTATAAATCTCATTCGATTATTGTCGGAAAGAAAATCAATGTCATTAGCGGTATGAAAACATACCCCGCCACTGCAAAAAGCGTGGACAATAACGGTCATCTCATCGTTCAAACAGACGATGGATCCATTCATTCATTATCATATGGCGAAGTAAGTATTCGCCCAGAAAATTAAATCATTAGGAGTTAAACACATGAAAAAAATTATCAATTCAAACAATTGTACTTGCTGCACTTTTTGGTGCACTCTGCTACGTATCTAGCTACTTAAAAATCCCGCTTGGTCCAGTACCATTCTCAGCACAAACGGCTACAGTGATTTTGTCATCACTACTCTTGCCACCAGTTGCTGCATTTGCTGCTCAATTTATTCACTTCCTATTACTTTTCTTATTAGGAGGAGGAACTGCATTATTTATTTCTCCATCATTTGGTTTTGTAATTGGATTTATGGTTGCTGCACCTGTCATCTCATTTATTGGAAACCGTATCAACAATATTTTTGGATGGGTTCTGGCCGCACTTGTTGGTGAAGTCATTTTCTACGTCATCGGAATTCCATATATGACCTTTGTTCTCTTAAGCATTAAGATGCAAGAACTAAGCCTTCAACAAATCCTTGGCTTCGGTTTATATCCGTTCATTCTTCCTGATTTAGGAAAATTAGTCATTGCAGTCTTTCTTGCAGATCGTATTAAAGTTCTTACAAAAAAACACAATTAAAAATATAAAAAAATAAGCTGAAGCTAATGCCTAGCTTATTTTTAGTGTATTCTGACTAACCCCAGAATTTAACTCCTAGTACGTGTCCTAAGAACGCAAAACCGATTCCGGCAACTAATAGAAGAACGATACAACGTAATGGCGTCCATTTTTTACGCGCTAATAAGTAATATAGTCCTAAAGTAATTCCAAGTGGAATTAATTTTGGTAATACACCATCTAAGATTGTTTGGATAACGATTGGTTTTTCACCGTTTGCGATTTGAATCCCTAATTTAGTACCACCGTAAAGGCTAGTTAAAGCCCCAACAACGAATACTCCAAGGATTGAAGCAGCACGAGTGAATTCTTTGGCATTTGCAGTAAAGATACCAATTGCGTCTGTTCCTAAATTATAAGACCAGTGCATTAACCAGTAACGAATTGCAAATTGTGCAATATTGAATACTGCCAAGAATAGTAATGGTCCAGCAACGCTTCCTTGTAAAGCAAAGTTTGAAGAAATACCGGCTACAATTGGCACTAATGTGAACCAGAATAAAGCATCACCGATACCACCCAATGGTCCCATTGCCGCAACACGTACCGCACGGATTGTTTGGATATCCGCTTTGTTTTGTTCAAGAGATAATACAATCCCCATTACGAATGTTACTAAGAATGGGTGAGTATTAAAGAACTCTAAGTTATGAGACATTGATGCCGCTAAGTCATCTTTATCTGTATGGATTTTTTCTAACCCTGGTAAAATACCGTATAACCAACCAGCTGCTTGCATACGTTCATAGTTGAAAGAAGCTTGTAGGAAAATTGAACGCCATGCCATTTTATTTAAAGTCGCTTTATCTAAGCGTGGAGCAGGCGTTTGGTTTTTATAAGAATCTGGAATATTATATGCCATCTTCTTCACCTCCATCGTTCACAATGCTAGCACCAGCTGTTTTGAATTTTGTATGGATTTGGAAATCCCAGTATGCAATTGCAAAACCAACAAACGCTAATAATACTAATGCAGAGCCACCTAAGCTTTCACTTGCAGAAACAATGTTTGCTAAAGCAAAACCTAAGAAGTAGAAGCCCCATAGTTCTTTAGAAACCATTACTTTAAGTAAGATTGCAAACCCAACAAAGCGCATCATACCCCCTGCTGCACCTAAACCAGCCATAAACCATTCAGGAATAGATTTCGTTAAAGTATCCCCGATTGTTTGTCCACCGATAAAGAATAATACAACTACAAGACCAAAGATAGCCCCAAGAGCAGCCATCGCTAAGTAGTTCAAGCGAACAATACCTTTTGGATTAGCATCATGTGCATATCCATCGGCTACTGCCATCATTGGTGACATTAAAGCAAAAATCAAAGTAACGCCATATTGACCTAAAAGTGCAAATGGAACAGCCGCACCTACTGCAGCAGCTGGATCTAATTTAAGACTGATAGCCAAAACTGTCGCCATAATTCCACCGATTACGGCATTAGGTGGTTGTGCCCCACCGACTGGCATGTTACCGATTGTCATTAATTGATAAGTACCCCCAACAATTAAACCAGTTTGGAGATCTCCCAAAATAGCTCCAATCACAGGACCCATAACGATTGGTTGATAAAGTGATTCTAAAAAGCTAAATTGGTCAATCGCAGCTACAAACGTTACTAGGAATACTAATAAAATTTGAATAAAACTTGCTTGCATATTCATTGACCCCTTTTATAAATATAAATTATTGAAATAATTTCGATACGTCTTCTTTTCCTTCAGTTGGAACTTTCTGAATTTCAAGTTCGACTCCTAACTCTTGCAGTTTCTTAAATGCAGCTACATCTGCATCATCCACTGCGACAACACCTGCAACTTGACGTTTACCCTCCGCCATATGCATGTTCCCAATGTTGACTTTTTTAATCGGTACCCCCCCTTCTACTAGTTTTAAAACGTCTTGTGGATTTTCACAAATAATGAAAATCAACTGACGATCTGCTGCCTTACCGATGATGTTAATCGTTTTTTCAATCGTGAAGTAACGAGTCTGTGCACCAGCAGGAGCAGCCATATCCATTAACCCTTGACGCATCGGATCTCCCGCCACTTTGTCATTGGCTACTAATAATAAGTTGGCCCCTAAATAAGAAGACCATTGAGTCGCCACTTGACCATGGATTAAACGATTGTCAATTCGTGTTAATAAAATATTTGGCATTGTTCGCTCTCCTTTCATAAAAAGCTAAGTTCATTATATCTAATTCTAATCATTTTTTTGGAAGCGTTTAACAAAAAAATATTTTTTTAATATTTTTCTTCATCGTTTCTTCTTTATCGTTTTTCATTCATTCTTTCAATAGAAAAAAAGAATGATATGTTTTTAAATTCCCCCATTTTTTTAACATGTTTTTTTATATAAAAAGAAGCTTGAACTTCAAGCTTCAGAAAAATTATTTTTGGTATTTTTTTAATCATTGCACTTGTTCCACTGAAAGTGACGACTAATCCAAACGCAATTACTATCATTCGATTCAGTATCTCTCCAGATACAAAAGAAACTTCCAGCAATAATCAGTATTCCAACCAGACTTACCATCCAAGTTTTAACAATTGGGACGGTTGAATCCTCTACTGCTTTCTTTCTCTATTTCCGAAATAAAAACCTCTTTTTTTCACAAGATATTTTGGCAAAATACTTTTAACATATGCAATTGTTGACAATGCGTAAAAAAGCAGTGCTGCTAAAATACTTAGGAGGATACTCTCCGGATAAAAGCTATAGATAATGGCACCCATTGCTAAGGCAATAATGAGGCGATGTCTAAAGGCGTTAAAAGTTACTAAATCCTCATCTGGAATTTTATAAACACTCTTTAATAAAGGTAAATAAAAATACTTTTCTCCATCTTTTCCCGTATAGAATTCACCAAAGAAAGACTTCATAGATTCACCTTTATAAGACTTCAGAAATTGCATATCGAGAAACGGTAATGATAACCCCTTTAGCAATTTCTACTTCAGTCTTTTCTTCATCAATTTTTTTCACAGTCCCGTATAGACCATTTGCACAAATCACTCTTTTTCCTACCTGCAAATCACCATGTAATTTTTCGAAATATTGTTGCTGGCGCTTCATATTCTTTCTAGAGAAGAAATAATAAACCCCTAAAATAACAGCAACAAAAACGATAAATGTCAGTGAACTCACTAAAATAATTTCTGCTGTCATTAAATTCCATCTCCGTCTTCTTCGACCACTTTATCTTGAGGGCGTTGGAAGACTCACCTGTTGAATGGCTTCTCGACCTGCTGTTAAACTTTGAGTCACTACATCTTGAGCGCTTGAAGCAAACTCGCGTAACATCGCTATTTCAATTAACATTGGTAAGTTTGTACCTACGACAACCTCAACATTTTCGAAATCCATTGATGCTACCATTGCTGATTTGAAAGGACTTCCTCCCTAAAAGGTCAGCAAATACAACAATTCCCTTCTGTTTTCTCTTGCAACTCTTTCATAGAGTCTCTTAGATTATTTTCAAGAGTTTCTATTGAATCGCTTTCTAAGAAAGGCACTACTTTATAAGCAGTTTGTTTTCCTGCAATCATTTCTAAAGCGTGTCCTACTCCAATTGCAAACTCCCCATGTCCTGTAAGAATTAACCCTATCATTCTATTTCCTCCTATTTTTGTTCTATATCTTAATACTAGACCAGCTAAAATGAAATTTCAAGCACAATTTATGCGTTTTCATAAAATATTATCCATAAATAAACAAGGAGTATTGTCCAAATACTGGGGGGAACAATACTCCTAGGTCTAAAAGCTATACGAATTTTTATTTTACCAATTAGAACAATTCTTTGTAGAATAGCAATTGTTTCTTCTAATGTTGGCATGAATGGGTTACCAGGTGCACAAGCATCGATTAACGCATTCTTAGATAGATAGTCGAAGTCGAAATCTTTTTCTTCAATTCCTAATTCTGTTAATTTCTTAGGAATACCCACTGTTTCAGAGAGTTTTTCGATTTCTTTAATAGCGTATGCTGCACATTCTTCATCAGATTTACCTTCAGTTTGTAAACCTAAAGCTTTTGCAACATCACGGAATGCAGCTGGAACACGTTTTGCATTTTCACGTTCGATAATTGGTAATAACATTGCACAGCATACTCCGTGTGGAAGTTTGTAAACAGCACCTAATTGGTGAGCCATTGAGTGAACATAACCAAGTCCAGCGTTGTTGAATGACATACCGCCTAAGAAGATTGCGTTCACCATCCCTTCACGAGCTTCGATATCGTGACCATCTTTAACCGCACGTGGTAAGTATTCTTTAATTAATTCAATAGCACCAATTGATAATTTCTTAGTAACGCCGTAAGCACCTGGAGTTACTAAAGCTTCAACGGCGTGAGTTAAAGCATCCATACCTGTTGCTGCAGTTAATGCTGCTGGTTTAGAAACCATTAATTCAGGATCATTTACTGAAATTAAAGCTAGGCTGTTTTTATCAACCATTACCATTTTAACTTTTCTTTCTTCGTCTGTAATTACATAGTTGATTGTAATTTCAGCTGAAGTACCTACAGTTGTGTTGATAGCAACAACTGGTAATCCCTTTTTTTAGCAGATTTATGCAATCCTTCGTAGTCTTGTGGTTTTGCCACCGTTTGTAGCGATAACTGAAATACAGCTTGCACAGTCTTGAGGTGATCCACCACCTAAGCTGATGATGAAGTCGCAGTTATTTTCTTTTAATGCAGCAACCCCGTCATTAACGTTTTTACAAGTAGGGTTTGGTTCTACATCAGAGTAAACAACGAAGTCTACACCTGCTTCTTTTAAAGGTTCTGTGACTTTAGGAAGAATATCACTTGATTCGATAAATTTATCCGTTACTAAAAGAGCTTTATGATATCCTAGATCTTTTACGTAAGGTCCAATTTCTTTAACGACTCCTCTTCCAATTAAGTTAATTGCTGGTACATAAAAATGTTGACATAATTTTTCTCTCCTAACTAGTAAATTTATAAAACACCTTTTTTCAAGATGATGTTTCCATACAAGGCACCTTTCTCCTGTTTGAATGACAAGATAGGCGTCTTTTGCTTGTTCGTAAAACTCAAATCGTTCAAACTCTTTAATTGCTGCTCCTGGGTGACTTTTCTTCTAAGAGACGTTTATATTCATCCCAAATCACCGGAACAGTTGGATCTCCCGGAACGACTTGCATTAATCCTGCTTGATATGAACTGTAAGTATCTAATGGCAATACTTGTAGAATCGCTTCTAAAGCAACAGGCACCCCATGTCCGTCCATACGAATCACTCGTTGGCCAATACGATGAGCTGGGAAGTTTGCATCCGCAAGTACCAATTCATCTCCATGTCCCATCTCCATTAAATATTTCACAAGTTCTGGGCTTAAAATTTTAGGAATTTGTTTTAACATTACTGAATTCCTCTCTTCACTTTATTGAAATTCAAGCGAATTTCTTCTAAATTTGCAATCGCGCGACTTTCATAACGCGTTACAGGTTCTGAAGCCTTGATAATGTCTTGTGCTTCTTTGCGACTTGAAATCACTCCAAGAGTTAGCATTTGTGACAAGATATTTCCAAGTGCACTCGCTTCGATTGGTCCTGTGATGACTGTACGTCCTGTAAAGTCTGCCGTTAACTGGCAAAGCAATTTGTTTTGAATGCCTCCGCCAACCATTTGAACAGTTGTCATTTCATATTTTTGTCAATTGTTCTAATTGCGTAATCGTTTCTAGATAAGTTAATGCTAAACTTTCTAGAACGACACGAACGATTTGACCTTTCGTTTGTGGAACTTTTTGCCCACTCACTTTACACCATTCTTTAATTTTTGTTTCCATTTCTCCAGGAGAAGCGAAAACTGGGTCGTTTGGATGAATCCAAGTTTGGTTGTCCGTTACTTCTTCGGCTAATGTGACCATTTCGCCAAAGCCAACTTCTTCCCCTTGTAGCGCCAGTCGCGTTGTAATTCTTGAATAATCCACATTCCTGTTGTGTTTTGTAAGAGACGATATTTACCATCAAAACATCCTTCATTTGTAAGTCCCGAGGCAAATGCTTCATCGGTTACAACAGGTTCGTCGGATTCCGTTCCGACAAGCGACCAAGTACCACATGAAATAAAGACAGTCCCTTTTTCATGTTCATATGGAATCGCAAGTACTGCAGCAGCTGTATCATGTCCAGCTCCTGCAATCACGTCAAATGAATCAACTTTCAACTGTTGAGTGATGCGAGGTGATAATTGTCTTAAAACTGCACCATTCTTCGTTGGTGTTGTAAACCATTTACGTGGAATATCTAAGCGTTCAAATACTTCATCAGAGAAATCTTGTGTGAAGATATCCAGTAACCCACTTGTACTTGCAATGGTATATTCATTTGAAAGCACCCCTGAAAGTAAGTAGTTGATTAAATCTGGGATAAACAACACGCGTTGAACGATATTTTTAAGTTGTGGTTTTTCTTGCAAATCTGAGTAGATTTGTAAGACCGTATTAATGGTTGCAGGCTGCACACCTGTTTTTTGGAATAATTCTTTCTTCGAGATAGCGTTATAAAATGACTCCTCATATCGACCCATCCGGTTATCTCTGTAACAATGTGGTTGATAGAGCAAATCTCCATTTTGATCTAGATAGGCATAGTCTACTCCCCATGTATCAACAGAGATGGAACGAATCGGAATCGAATCTTTGGAAGCCTTCTTGATTCCTTGCTTAATTTCTCCAAACAAGTGCAACAAATTCCAATACAAACCATCATTAAGATTCACCGGTTCGTTTTTGAACCGATGAACCTCTGATAATTGGAGGGAGCGTCCGTCATAAATCGCCTGCATAACACGTCCTGAACTTGCACCTAAATCAATGGCTAATAATTTAATCAAGCTCATGTTTTCTCCTCCATTACTAATCCCTATTTTTTATTCGTATAGTAAAGCTTTGATTTCATCGCTATCGATGTTCTTAGCGTCATACCATTTAGAACCAGTATCCACGTCTTTCACTGTTTCACCTTTAGCTGCGGCAACTGCTAATTTAACAGCTTGGTAACCAATTTGAACTGGGTCTTGAGTTACAGAACCAACGAAGATTCCTTTACGGATAGCATCTTGTTGTAATGCACCTGAGTCGAACCCAACAGCTAAGATCTTGTCTGCGCCAAGTTTAGATTCTTTGAAGCCGCCGTTAGCATTGATGATTGCTTTTGCAGCGAATTCATTAGAACCATAGATTGCAACAGTATCTTCTTTTTCAAGAACTGTAGAAGCTTCAGTCTTACCTGCAGCATCATCTACTTGTGCTGGAACACGAACTTCGATTACAACTTTTGCATCCGCTTCGTTTACATCGTTTTTGAACTTGTCATGTCCAGTTACAGCAGTTTTAATGCCTTTTTTATTTAATAATTCAACCATTTTATCAATGAAACCACTTGTTCTTTGAGTGATTGAAAGTGAGTTTACTTCTGAGAAACAACCCCGATACGAACTTTCTTGTCGCCGATTTTCTTTTCTAGTAATGGGAATAAGTGTTCAGCGGCATTACCACCAGCAGCATGGTTATCTGTTGAGGCAGTAGCTTTAATTGCTCCTTCTGGTGCCCCAGGAACCCCTGAGTCAAACCCGATAATAGGAATGTTTTTAGATTGTGCTTGTTTAATCGCATCTAATTCTGCTTCAGTATCTAATGCAGCTAAAGCGATTGCTTTTTGGATTTTTGTTGATCGCGTTATTTAATTGTTCCAATTGTTCTGCGATAGCTGTTTCATTTTGAGGTCCTACGAAAGTAACTTTAGCCCCTAATTCTTGAGCTGCTTTTTCAGCTCCTTTGTTAACTGCTTTCCAGAAGTCATGTTGGAAACCTTTCGCGATTACTTCTACTTTGAAGTCGCCGCCTGATTGAGTTTTTCCACCATCAGCATTTGATTTATTTGAAGTACATCCTGCTAATAATGCAGAAGCACAAGCTAGAGTTGCAATAGCATATTTGAATGACTTTTTCATAATGTTTTCTCCTTTATATGTCCCTTTTGATCCTTCCAAGAAGGAGTCTTCCCAACTCATTGTGTACAATATCAAACTTATTTTTTCTTATTCATGCGGATTAAGATATCTGAGTAAACGGCAACGATTACAACAAAACCTGTAATGAATAATTGATAGTGTGGTTGTAAGTCGATGTATGGTAAACCGATCTTCAAGACAGACATAATGAATACCCCGATGATTGTACCAACAACAGAACCAACCCCACCAGCAAGTGAAGTACCACCAACTACTACTCCGGCGATGGCATCAAGTTCCATACCGTTCCCTGTACCAGGAAGGATTGTTGAATATGTTGCAGCATATGCAATACCAGCTAGACCTGCTAGAAGTCCACTGATAACATAAGCCATACCTTCCCATTTGATAACGTTTACACCTGAAAGTCTAGTAGCTTCTTTATTTGAACCGATAGCAAAGATGTAACGACCAATTTTTGTTTTGTTTAAAACAATGGCTGCAATAATCGCTACGACAATCAAGACGATCAACCCGGTCGGAAAATTATCTTGCGTTCTGAATAAGTCTTTGTACCAGCCTTCACCAGTTCCACGTAATGGGAACGTTACACTTTGTACGTTTGATACGATTGAGCTTAAACCACGTGAAATCATCATTGTACCAAGTGTTGCGATGAATGGTGGCAATCCAAATTTCGCAATTAAAATTCCGTTGAATAATCCAAATACACCCCCAATCACTAATATTGCCAACAATGCTAGCCATAATGGCCAACCCATTTTTGTATGGAGTACTCCACCAACGATGGCAGAACACATCATTACTGTACCGATTGATAAGTCAATACCACCGGTGATAATAACGAATGTTACCCCAATTGCTAAGAAACCAATGTAATAAGATGCGTCTAAAATGCTTACCGCTGTATCAAACGAACGGAACGATTCACTTGAGACTGCAAAGAATGTGAAAATCACGATCAACGCGATTAATGCAATTAATTTTTGTAATCCAACTGATTGTACCAGTTTCGTCCATAGGGACTTTTTCTCTTCCATATCAATACCTCTCTTCGATTATCGATCCGTTGCTAAAGCGAGGATACGTTCTTGAGTTGCTTGACTGATATCAAGTTCCCCTGTTTTACGTCCTTCACACATGACAACAATACGATCGCTCATACGTAAAATTTCTGTAAGCTCTGAAGAAATCATAATGATTGATTTTCCTTGAGCTACTAGTTCATTCATTAATGAGTAGATTTCACTTTTCGCACCAACGTCAATTCCTCGAGTTGGTTCGTCAAAAATTAGAATATCGCTATTTTGTTCTAGCCATTTCGCAATAACAACTTTTTGTTGGTTACCACCTGATAAGTTACGAACTAGTTGTTTCGATGATGGTGTTTTCGTTCTTAATTGTTTAACGAATTCATCACTGACTTTCACAATTTCACCGTCATCAATTAAACCACCTTTAATGTACTTATCAAGGTTTGTCATTACTGTGTTATTGGCAATGGTCATATCAACGATACATCCATAACGTTTACGGTCTTCTGAAAGATAACCAATACCTTCTCTAATAGCATCTTGAGGATTTTTAATATCAACCTCTTTACCATTAATTTTAATTGTTCCGCTATCTTTCTTATCCGCTCCGAATAGTAAACGAGCTACTTCTGTTCGGCCCGCTCCCATTAATCCAGAGAAACCTAAGATTTCACCTTTATGAAGCACAAAGCTAACATCTTTTACGTGGCTTCCTGAGTTTAAGTGTTCCACTTCTAATACAACAGGTGCTCCTTCTGGTACTGCAGAAACCGCTTTCGGATCTTCGTAAATAGTACGACCAACCATCATTGCGATGATCTCGTCCTTTGTAGTTTCTTTTTGTATTTACAGTTCAACATATTCCCCGTCCCTCATAACCGTTACACGGTCCGTAATACAGGGCAATTTCGTCCATACGGTGAGAAATATAGATAATTCCTACACCTTTAGCACGTAAGTCATCAATAATTGCGAATAATTCATTAATTTCTGATTCTGTTAACGCTGCTGTTGGTTCGTCGAAAACAATAATCTTAGCATCCATTGACAATGCTTTGGCAATTTCAACCATTGTTGTTTACCAACTGTTAAGTTTCCCACTTTTTTCTTGTGGATTAATATCCAGTTTCAACAATTTGAATAATTCTTTTGCCTTTTTTATTTCCGGCATTATCGTTGATGAAGAGACCTTGATTAATTTCTTCACGACCGATGAAGATGTTTTTGAGCCACTGTTAAGTGGTTCATCATATTCAACTCTTGGTGCACGATTACAATCCCATCGTCCATAGCCTCTTTTTGGCTTTGAATATTCTACTTGTTTTTCCGTTATAGTGAATCGTTCCTTCGTTCGCGCCGTAAATACCTGTCAAAACTTTCATCAAAGTGGATTTACCAGCCCCGTTTTCACCCATTAGTGCGTGTACTTCACCTGCTCTTAGGTCGAAGTCTACACCTTTTAAAGGCTTTTACAGGTCCAAACGATTTCACAATTCCTTCATTTCAAGAATAACTGGATTACTCATGCATTTCACCTACCTGTTCCAGTTTTGTAATACGCTCTTTTAGCGTTTCTATTTGTTCTTGTTGATTTACAATGATGTCTACAACTTCTAGCAGCAAGTGGCTGTTCATAAAATGATCTTGCGCATGAACGGAAAGAAGTGTAGGGCTATCTCCCTCTCCTCTTATTTCTTGCTGAATCATTTCTGTTTGAACATTATGCGCTTCAACTCCTTTAGCTCTTGCTTCATCAGGAGGCCTCTTGCAGATGAAATATCACCTGCAAGAGCACTCTTAACGGATTGCATTGCTAAAGTTGTTACTTTGCTACTTTTGACAATGAGTTGCATCAATCGTTGCGTATCTGCTTTTTGTCTCGCTCATTGGCTTAACCTAATAATTCAATCGCTTGTTTTAGAACTTCTTCTCCGCGCATGTTTTCAAAGTCATCGTCTGAAATTACAGCAACTGGAACATGAAGTGAAGCTTTTGCTTTTTCTTCTAAATAAGCTAATTGAGGTCCTAATAATAAGACATCAATATTTTTTAGAGTATCAATTCCAGTAATCCCTATTGAGTAGAATGAGTAATCTAATTTATCGCGGTAAATGACTTCTTGAATGCGTTCAACGAGCATACTTGTTGTCAATCCACCGACACAGGCTAAAATAATTGTTTTTGTCATTTTAGTCTCTCCTTTCTCTTACTTATGGATAGGTCCTAATAATTGGCATGCACGGTAGTCAGCTGATTCTAAATCTTCTGTTCCGAATAATGACCAGTTTTTAGGTCTGAAAATATCTTCTTCTGCAACGTTATGCATATTTACAGGAATGCGTAACATTGAAGCAAGAGTGATAAGGTCAGCACCAATATGTCCATAAGTGATAGCACCGTGGTTTGCACCCCAGTTATTCATTACATCGTATACTGACTTGAATGCACCTTTACCTGTTAAGCGAGGAGCAAACCAAGTTGTTGGCCAGCCTGGATCTGTACGGTTATCCAATGTATGGTGTACATCTTCAGGTAATTCAAGTGTGTATCCTTCTGCGATTTGTAATACAGGTCCAACGCCTTTCAATAAGTTCAAGCGAACCATTGTCACAGGCATATTTCCTTTAGATAAGAAGCGAGTTGAGTAACCGCCGCCACGGAAGTATTCGCGGTTTGCTGCTGGGAAATCAGTATTCGCAAGCATTGCATCTACTTCACTTTGTTCTAATTCCCAGAATGGTTTAATCACTGGCTCACCGTTTCTTGTAGCTTGACCAGTACCATCTAATGTACAAGAACCAGAGTTGATTAAGTGTAAGAATCCATTTTCAGCATGGCCTTCAAGTTTATGTCCTGTTACACGTTCAACTGCTTCTGGACTCCAGTAAGTACGAACATCCGCAAAGATTTGTGGAGTGTTTGTTAATAAGTAGTTGAATAGCATTGATACACCGTTTAACGCATCATTTTCAGTTGCGAAGATGTATGGTCTGCGAATTCCGTTCCAGTCAAATTGAGTGTTTAGGAATGTTTCCATGAAGTCTCCGTTAGGGAAGTGGTCTGTCCATTGACGTTGACCTTGGAATCCTCCCACAAGAGCGTAGTGACCAACCGCTTCTTCTTCGAAGCCTAGTTCAGCAAGTCTTGGGTTTCCAATCATTAAGTCACGTCCAATTAAGAACATCTTAATCACGAATTCCCATTGTTTATCTTTTTCTTCACGGCTCAAAACAAGGTCTTCACGGTTGTGGTCGAATCCTTCTTTAACGTTTTCTTTCACCCATTTGAAGCGCACGTTCGAATTCTTCGTGATCATAAATGCCACGGTCGATACGGCGAGTAAATTCTGTCATATCTACTGATTCATTACGCATTCCTAAGTATTCTTGGAAGAAGTTAGGATCTACGATAGAACCACCGATACCCATTGATACACTACCCATTGATAAGTAAGCTGTATCTCTCATTAAACCTGTAGCAAGAGCTGCTCTTGCGTAACGTAAGATTTTTTCTTTAACGTCCTCAGGAATTTCTGTATCTGTAGCTTCTTGTACGTCTTTACCGTAAATTCCGAATGCTGGAATTCCTTTTTGAGCATGAGAAGCAAGAACTGCTGCTAAATATACAGCCCCTGGTCTTTCAGTTCCATTGAATCCCCAAATAGCATGTGGAATATCAGGAGACATATCCATTGTTTCACTACCATAGCACCAGCAAGGTGTTACTGTAATCGTTGCACAAACGTTTGATTTTTTGAATAGTTCGTGAGATGCTGCTGCTTCTGGTACACGACCAATTGTTGATGGTGAAATCACACATTCAACCGGTTGTCCATCAGGATATTTCAATGTGGACTCGATTAAAGCAGCGACACTCTTCGCCATATTCATTGTTTGAACTTCTAAAGACTCGCGAACTCCTTGGCGACGACCGTCAATAGTTGGGCGAATCCCAATGCGTGGATGTTGAATCATTTTTGTTCCTCCTATTCTTCTACACTTCACGAACCGTTCCGTCAGGATTGTATTTCTTGTATCCTGGGTGGCGTCCTGTAACTTTGTAGTTTTCGCGCATCTTGAACATTTGCTCTAATTTTTCTCTTGAGATTTCTTTTTCTTCAATGCCTTTTGTTAGTAATAACATTCTTCCGTGGAATGTTGATTTAGCCACGAGTTCTAATGTTTCCATTCTGTAGTATGCTGTAATGACATCACTACCCACTGTTAATGCACCATGGTTTTCAAGTAACATCACATCGTGTTCTTGTAAGTATGGTGTAATCGCATCTGGAACTTCCATTGTTGAAGGAACCCCGAATGGTGTAATTGGAATTGAACCGATAACAATCGCACTTTCAATTAGTGAATAAGTATCTAATGGAATATGTGCCAATGTAAATCCAGTTGCAATTGGCGGATGAGCATGAACAACAGATTTCACATCGTCACGTTCTTCATAACAGCGAATATGCATTTTAATTTCGCTTGAAGGACGATAGCCTTCGTTGGCTTCAATTACTTCCCCTTTCATATTTAATTTAACGAGTTTTTCAGGAGTGATAAAACTCTTACTGATACCTGTTGGTGTTGCGATGATGGTATCCTCATCAATACGAACTGAGACATTTCCGTCATTGGCAGCTACCCATCCTAGTTGCCACATTTTATGACACACATCACAAATTTGTTCGCGTACTACTTGTTCATCAAAAGTCATAGTATCATCCCTTTCTGATTAATATATTAGCAACTGAAGAAAGCGGATACAATACGTGGATGAACTATTGAACATCCTTCAAGTATTGTGCTATAATTTGTTCATAAATGTTCAAAAACGTTCAACTAGGGGGTTTTATTATGGTATCTTTCGAGCGAATGTCCCGTATTATGGATATTCTAACGAAAAGGAAAATCATCTCAACCTTTCAATTGGAAGCGTTGATGTACTGCTCCACCTCTACATTGAGGCGTGACCTGATTAAATTGGAAAAAGAAGGAAAAATCATTCGATCTCATGGTGAAGTTCGACTTGTTACTACAAACAATATTGAATACGCTTACGATAGCAGAAGCCATGAAGAAACTCAGGGAAAACAACAAATAGCGGAAACAGCCTCCACTTTTTTAACGGATAACCAATCGATTTTTATCGATAGTTCATCCACGTGCGCCACACTCGCTCCTCACTTAGGAACTCTTCAGAATTTACGTGTGATTACAAATGGGATCGAAATTGCACGTAAGTTGAACAATTATGAAAATATAACTTTGTTCTTCTGCGGAGGACATATCGGCTATGGAACAAACTCGGCTTTGGGAGATTTTGCGACGGGTTTTATCAATAATTTCCATGCTGATATTTGCTTTATGAGCTGTCGAGGGCTTGACCGTTTCGCTGCTTATGAAGCTAATCATAGTCAAGCACTTTTTAAGCAACAGATGATTGCAAATTCTGATGTTGCGATACTACTTGCGGATCACTCAAAGTTTAATACGAGTCATTACTTCAAGTTATCTAATTACAATGCTATTGACTATATTGTAACCAATCAAGCTCCTGTCGAATCCTTTTCAAGATACGGTGGGCGCTCAATGCGAAATTCTTTGGTAACAATAGAAAACAAAGAAAAATAAATGAATCCAATTGAACATTTTGAAAGTGGACTATCTTCATCTCAAGTTAGTCATAGTTATCACTTAAATAAAAAAGCGCTACGATTGTGATATGTACCCCTTTACTGGACAAACCAGTAAAGGGGGTATTTATTATGCGTTACTCATTTGAATTCAAAATGAAATGTGTAGAATTATATCGACAAGGAATATGGGCCGAAACGCCTGAAAAAGTTATGAAAAGGAGTTTCCAAAGAAAAATACTGGATTGGGATAAAATTGAAAAAATTCACGGACCTAAAGGATTAGAGCGCGTTAAAAGGCAAAGAAAATGGACAGCAGAAGAAAAATTGACATTTATTCTACAGGTTTTAAACGGGAAGACTCTTTCAGAGGTTTCTTTTCCAGCAGGAATTAGTCGCGGATTATTAAGTTCTTGGGTTCACAAGTACCTAACTTATGGATATAATGGTCTAAAGAATGAGAAACGTAGACAAGCATTATCTAAGGAGCTTATTATGAATAAAAAAGCTGTGACTGGTAACCTTTCAGAATCCGAACGAGAAGAATTAGTTCGATTACGTGAGCGAAATGCATATTTAGAAGCTGAAATTGCTGTTATAAAAAAACTGAGAGCCTTGAGAAAAGAACAGGAAGCTGCGCTTCTCAAGGCGCGAAAGCAGCGATCATCAAGGAACTTCGAGAAGTAGGATACCAACTAAAAATATCTTCTTAAAGCGATGAAAATGGCTAAATCTACTTATTATTTTTGAATTAAATAAAGTAGATGCTGTGGCTGAAAAAGAATGGGGATTTATTATTGAAATCCAAACAATCTTTCATGAAAATAAAGGTAGATATGGTGTTAGAAGAATTTACCAAGAACTTCGTCGTAGAGGTTACGTTGTTAATCATAAAAGAATTCAACGTCTGATGCATATAAATGATTTGTTTGGAAAACGCCCTAAACAAAAATACCATTCTTATCGTGGTAGTGTTGGAAAAGTTGCTGATAATATTATTAACAGAGATTTTTGTGGCCAAAAAGGCCTCTTCAAAAAAATGGAGTACAGATGTATCTCAATTCACTTTTTTTCTTGGGGAAAATGTTTCTTTTCTCCAATCTTAGATATGTCTACTAATGAAATAATCTCCTATGATCTTTCTCTAAGCCCCGACTTAGAACAGATTCAAAGGATGCTAAATAGAGCTTTCAAAAAATTCCCTGATGTTAATGGATTGATTCTCCATTCTGATCGAGGTTGGCAATATCAACACGCATTTTACCAAAGATCGTTAAATGAACGAGGGATTATTCAATCAATGTCCCGAAAAAGGAAATTGTTATGATAATTGCATTATAGAAACGTTTTTTTCGCCAGAATGAAGAACGAAATGTTCTACGGTTTTGAAATGGAATATTCTACCTTTAAGGAATTTCAAACGGCTGTGGAAGAATATATAGATTATTACAATAACAAAAGAATTCAAGAAAAAACAAAATGGATGCCCCCTGTTCTATACAGGGAAACATCCATGTGTTCAGCTTAATTTAAAAATGTGTCCAGGATTCTGGGTACATATCAATTGTAGCGCGTTTTTTATTTACTATGATTATGCTTTTAATTCTGCTGTTAAGCTTTCTAATTGGTCTACTAAATGTCCAACGTAAGCAATGGCTTGTTTTAATGGTTCATCTGTTGAAACATCACAACCCGCATGAATCGCTAAGTCTTTGGCAGACATGCTTCCACCTTTAGATAAAGTATCTAACCACACTTTAGCGTGTTCAGGATTCTCTTCGATTTGGTTGGCAATTGCAGTACCGATTGTAAGCCCTGCTGAATACGTATATGGATATAATCCCATGTAGTAGTGCGGTTGACGCATCCAAGTTAATTCTGCACCTTCATTGACAACTAAGCTGTCTCCGAAGAATTCTTGCATCACTTCTTTTTTCACATTTGATAATACATCCGCATTCAACATTTCGTTATTATCAATCATCTTGTAAATACGATCTTGGTACACAGCTTCCATATAATGCGTTACCATGTTGTGGAAGTACGTACGGCTAATCATATTGCTGATCACCCAACGTTTAAAACGAGCGTCTGTACTTGTCTTGAGTAAGTAGTTCGAAACAATCACTTCATTACATGTTGAAGGAGCTTCAACGAAGTATAATGAACATTCATTGTTTAAAATCGATTGATGTTTCCCTGTTGACATGAAGTGGTATGCATGCCCTAATTCGTGCGCTAACACGAACACTTCGTTCATTTTACCTGTCCATGATAATAGGATAAATCCGGCAACGTTAGGAACAGTCGCACAGAATCCACCAGTGCTCTTACCAATGTTTTGTGGGAAGTCTGTCCAGCGTTTGTCATAACTTTCGTCAATCATCGCCTTGTAGTCTTCGCCTAGAATACCTAAAGCTTTCTTCAAGTATTCACGAGATTCTTCAATTGTCATATCCACTTCGAATTCTGGATCCAAGTTGATTTTGGCATCCATAAATTGCATATCAGAAATGCCGTGTTCTTTCGCTAATAATTTAATGTAGCGTTGCATATGAGGCGCTAAGTCTGTCATCAGCATACGAATTTGACGGTCGTATAATTCACGATTCCCATCTTGTTCGTCTAATAAGTAGTCAATCACACTATCATATCCACGCATTGTTGCCATCATTTTTTTCTTTCTTCAATTGAGAAATGTATTCATTGGCAAGTGTATTTTTTTATATGCGTTTAACGTCTTGTAGAAGCTCTTAGCCGCAGCGCGACGCACTTCTTTGTCCGCGTCCATTTCGTGCAAGTTTTCGTATAATACAAAGCTATTTTCAAGTGTCTTCCCATTTGCTTCAAATGACTCGAATTGCATATCTTCATGTTTTGTTACTTCATATAATTGGTAGAAACCTGGTAAGCTGCTTAAGTTTGATAACACTTGTTCTGCATCTTTTGAGAGCGTATGTTTCTTTTTGACGAATCACTTTTTTTCAACAAAGTAGGCTAAGTCTGGTCTCTTCTTGGCTACGAATTGATTTAAGAAATCTTCGTCTAATGAAATGAGTTCTGTCATTACAAAGCTCATATTTTTCCGCATAGGATACGCTGACTGCTTCAAATGCTGTCGCATTTTCAATCACTTTCAGATTCAAAGCGGTCAACCGTCATTGGGAGTTCTGCATAATGAGAAGCGCGGTATACTGCTAATTCGATTGATTCATATTGGCGAATCGCTTCATCTAATACTTCTAAATCTCCTAATTTATTTTCATATTTTTCTTTGAAAGCTTTCATTTCTTTCTTTAGTTTGTCCAACTCTGCATAAAATGCTTCGTCGCTTGGGTAAAGTAAAGTCATATCCCATGTAATAGAAGGAACTACTTCACTTCTTGGTACTAATTTAATTTCAGCCATAATTTCACTCCTTTTCAGTTAGTATCAATTATACACAATCTCCCTATCGTTTGCTATACTAGGACTATTAGAAAATCGAAAGCAGGTGGCTCTTTGTATATTCAAAACGAACTTTCTAATAGTTCTCTTTTACTGTCTATTCCTCATAGTGGGCTCCATATTCCAGAAGAAATAGAAGTTCTTTGTAATCCACATGCCAAACGAAATCATACCGATTGGTTTCTTCCTGAATTAGTCGATTCTAATTCTTATACAATCATCCAAGCTACTGTTTCTAGATACATTGTTGATGTGAATCGATTTAAAGCTGACACAGAAACACTCCATTCAACCGATTATTCCAAGGACGGATGAAGAAGGTGTTCCTCTATTTAAAAACTTCCCTTCAAAACAGAAGCAAAGGCAATGGATTCAAGATTATTACGAGCCTTACTATCGTAAAATTCAAGAGCTCTTAACTCAAAAATTGAGCATTCATCAACAGGTTTTTCTTTTAGATTTACACAGTTATGATGATTCGCTTTTTCCTTCTCATGAAATGATACTTGGGAGCAGGAAACAGACTTCTATCAGTAAGAATTCCCTTCAGAGAATAGAAGCTCTCTTTCAAGAACAAGACCTCCCTACTCGTTTAGATACTCCTTTTTCAGGAGGAAGTATTGTTGCCACTTTTGGAAAGCAAGAACGTGTTCAAGCTCTACAAATAGAAATTCCTTACTCCTTCTATTTAAATGGAAACAAACCAGACGACATAAAGTTTAATAAATTGCAGAAAAAAACTACATCATATTTTTTTGATCAACTCAATAATGAAAACACCTAGATACCTTCTTACGATTGTATCTAGGTGTTTATTCTAATTTGTGTTTTTCCTGTAATTTTTTTAATTTGCTCTTCGAGGAGTTGAATCTTTTCCGCTTGAGAATTAATTTGTTCTTGCATTTTTCGTCATTTGATCTTGATAGTTCTCTAATGGAGTTGGTGTCGTTTTTCGAGAAACTTCGGAAGATAAATACTGATAAAAAAATAATATTACAAGCGTTAGTATAATAAATACCCAACCTTGATTTCTTCTGACGTATTGGTTAAATGTTCTTTGAAAATTTTTCCCTGAGTTACTCATTCATCTTCACCTCTTGACTTTTCAACAGTATACCATTTATTTTGAAATATCTCTAGATGGCACTTGCAATTTTGGTCATTTGTTCGGTCATTGCACCCACTATACCTTCATCACACACAACGATTAAGATGTCACCAGATAGAAGAATCGTATCTCCTTTTGCCACTATTTCTTTTGCACCACGTCTTATGGTTACAATAATAATCTCTTTTGGCCACTCTACTTCACGAATGGCTTTTCCAACCAGCGAGCTATCTACCATAATTGGAATTTCAAAAGTCGTTCGTTCTCCTTTGGTAGTAGTAGAATGTTCTTTATCTAAACGTTCTGCCAACACTTCATAAATTGGGTCCATCTTCAAGAAGTCAGCCACAATATACGCCACTAAAGTACAAATTCCAAGCGGCATTAATTGGTTTAAGCCTCCCACCATTTCTGTTACAAGAAGTAAAGCTGTTAGGGGCGCTTTCCCAATCGCCGCAAAATACCCTGCCATCGCAAAAAAGACGAAGCTCACACGTACACTTGGGTCTACCCCTAAAAATTCAATGAGGAATTCAGCATATGCCAATCCCAAGAAGAGCTCCAAGTGAAAGAATCGGTAAAAAAATCCCTCCAGGAAGTCCCGTTCCGTATGAAATCATTGAGTAGACAAAACGAATCACAAATAGCCCCACTAAAAATTGAACAGTATGATTTTCTTTAACGAGTGCTAATACTAACTCACCACCACCGCCTAAAACATGCGGATTCCACATGCCAAGAGGAATAATCAACATAAAGGCAATGAGACAGTAATTATATGGTGCCACTTTTGGGAAAAGTGTCTTGTAAATCTTTGGCAAAGCTAATGTGAGACGATGGTACGCTAATCCAAAAATTGCAAGGACAATGCCAAGAAGGACAACATATCCCATAATATTCCATCGGAAAACGTTGGTCATTCCCAAGGTTAAGCGATGGATGCGTCCCAAATACATTTAATGAAATAAAGTTAGCCACGATTGCCGCTGTTAGAGTTGTCACGGCGACAAGTGGACTGAAAGTATGATGAACTTCTTCTAATACAAACATAAGTCCCGCAATCGGAGCATTAAATGCTGCGGCAAGTCCAGCGCCAGCTCCACTGGAAATAAATACATTCTTCTGTACACGATTTGCCTTAAAGGTCTCTGCCACTCCTTGACCAACTGATGCTCCTAATTGAATCGAAGGACCTTCACGTCCAAGCAAGAGTCCTGAGCCAATCGAAATCGCTCCACCGACGAATTTCTTCCAACAGACAGACCACCAATTCATATCCATCTTTCCTTGAAGTTGTAATTCTACTTGTGGAATCCCACTCCCTTTAATATCAGGATCGCTCTTTACAATCTGCCCTAAAATAACCCCCATTACAAGGCTAAAGAGAATCCATGCCGGAATCCATTGCGGTTGTTCTCTTAAAAATGAATAGACGGTCACTACTTGTTCTAAAATAAAGCCAATCATATATCTAAATAAACTAACCGCACTTCCTGCTAGGACTCCGATTAATGCGCCAATAGCAATATACCCTGATTTTCGGTATCTCCGAGGGTTCAAATGACTCCAAAACTCCACTCGCACTCATCCTTTACAATTTATTCTCTTTCATTATATCAAAGTCTGCCCATAAAAAAAGGAAGAAATGAAAATTCTTTCACTTCTTCCTTTATTTTATTCACCTTGTAAGTCTGCTTCATCAAGAGCATTCATTAAACGGAATAGTTCTTCCTCTGTTAATGCTGCTTTTTCTTCTTTGACAAAATCACGTACAATCTCGCCACGATGCATGACAATGAGTCTGTTTCCAAAATGAATCGCGTCAGATAGATTGTGTGTAATCATAAGCGCGGTTAAGTTCTTTTCTTCGATGGTTTCTTGTGTTTTCTGCATAATTTTGCGCTGTGTTTTCGGATCAAGCGCTGCTGTATGTTCGTCTAATAGTAATAGTTGCGGAGCGTTCATCGTTGCCATGAGGAGTGAAATGGCTTGGCGTTGTCCGCCTGATAAGAGTCCGATTTCTGTATGAAGACGGTCTTCTAATCCAAGTCCTAGCGGGGCTAGTAAGGCTTCGAATTGTTGCAATTCTTCTTTAGAAGACGTTTTAAAGAGGCTACGTTTTTGACCTCTCCGATTCGCTAAGGCTAAGTTCTCAGCAACCGTCATCCGAGGAGCTGTTCCTTGCATTGGGTCTTGGAAGACACGACTAATGTAAGCTGCGCGTTCAAAGTCCGCAGTATTCTCAATTTGATGACCACCAAACGAGATTGTTCCTTCGTCTAAAGCAAAGTTACCGGCAATCGCGTTTAGGAAAGTTGATTTCCAGCCCCATTTCCGCCAACAATCGTAATGAAGTCTCCTTCTTGAATCGATAAGCTAACGTTTTTTAGTGCTTTATGCTCACGTGAAGTTCCAGGGAAAAATGTTTTTGACAAGTGTTGAATTTCAATACTCATTTAGTTTTCCCCCTTTCTATGACGTGTGCTTTTTTGCTGAATCCAGCTCTTTATTTGCGGCACTGTTAAACAGAAGGCAATCAGTGCTGCTGAGATGAGTTTGAAGTCATTTGCTTGGAAAACATTGAGTAACAACACAAGCATTAATAGTAAACGATAAATAATTGATCCGTAAAGGATGCAGACAAGACGTCCCACGAAAGACTCGTCCGCAAAAATCACTTCACCGATAATAATTGCAGCTAGAGCAATAACGATGGTTCCAAGACCTGAGTTCACATCTGCGTATCCATTATTTTGCGCTAAAATCGCACCGGCTAAGGCGATGAGTGCATTGGAAAGCATCAAACCAAATACCGTCATCTTACGCGTGTTAATTCCAAGTGCACGCGCCATCTTTTCGTTGTCCCCTGTTGCAATCAGCGCTTGTCCAAATTCTGTTTTGAAGAAGCAATACATCAAGAAGATTAAAATCCCAATCACGACAAGCCCCATAATGATGATGTCAAAATACTTTGGTAAGCCCAGTTTTGAAAGGACACTAAAAATGGTATCTTGCCCAAGCAGTGTGATATTGGCTTTCCCCATGACACGTAAGTTAATGGATAATAGAGACGTCATTGTTAAAATCCCTGCTAATAAACTTGGAATTTTACAAACAGTCATCAGAAATGCCGTCACTCCACCAGCAAGCGCCCCAGCAATCATGGCTACAAGCGTTGCTAAAAATGGGTTCACGCCTTGTTGAATCAAAATCACACAAGTGGCAGCCCCAAGAGGAAAGCTCCCCTCAGTCGTCATATCTGCAATATTTAAAAATTCGAAAACTAATGAATAACCCTAGGGATAATACGCCCCATAATATCCCTTGAGAAATCGAAGAAATTACTAAATCCATTTCGAAAAAAATCCTCCTCTGAAACGATCATTATGACGTTTAAGTCATATTGTGTATGAATCACCACATCATATAGTCGTTATCATATCAACGTTTCTAAACTATCTTATTTATTTGTTGGTGTTACTTTTTGTGCATCTTTTTAAGATACTTTCTGGAATTGTAATGCCTAATTTTTTCGCTTTTTCTTCGTTGACATAAACAACACCTTTGTTTGCTAATGTGATTGGTGTATCGGCTGGGTTTGCACCTTTTAATACTTTTACAACTACTTTAGCTGTTTCTACACCGATTTGGTATTGGTCAACCCCTACTCCTAATACTCCACCATCAGCAACCATTGTATCCGCTGATGGAAATACTGGAATTTTAACCGCATCTGTTACTTGAACGACTGTTGCCATTGCACTTGCGATTGTGTTATCAATTGGAACGAAGATGGCATCTACTTGGCTTGCTAAACTTTCAGTCACTTGTTGAATATCGTTTGTGTTTGCAATCGTTGAAACTTTAACTTCTAAACCTAATTCTTTAGCATATTTTTCAGCTTCTTCGGCTTGTTTTACAGAGTTATCTTCGCTTGAAGTGTAAAGGATTCCCACTTTCTTCATGTTAGGAAGAACTTGTTTCATGATTTCTAATTGTTGTTTGATTGGTGTGCGGTCACTCACCCCTGTGATGTTGTTTCCTGGTTTTGATTCGCTTGCGATTAAACCTGCTTCAACTGGATAAGTAACCCCACCCATGATAATTGGTGTCTCTTTTGTATTGTTCGCTAACGCTAATGTTGCAGGAGTTGTAATCCCTACTAAAATGTTGTTTCCGCCTGAAACTAATTTTTCAGACATGCTGGCTAAGTTACTTTGGTCTCCTTGCGCGTTTTGAAGGTCGATTTCTAAGTTTTTACCAACTTCGTATCCTTCGTTCTTCAATTCGTCTTGTAGCCCTTTATAGATGGCATCTAACGCTGGGTGGCTAAGTAATTGTAATACCCCAACTTTAACGGTTTCTGTTTGTGTGGATGCTGTGTTAGTTGTATTTGTTTCTTTATTTTTGTCTCCTGATTGATTGAAGAATAGTGCTCCTATCACTACTAATACTAATAATACTCCGAATAAATAAATGCCTTTGTTCTTTTTCATGATGAATTCCTCCAAAATTGAATATGATATTGCAAACTCTATTAAAAAAAGAGACTACGTATTCCACTACGAGTCTCTCATACAAATAGAAAGACCACGTCAGCTCTAGTCTATAGATCTACGTGGTCGAGTTTGCTTTTAAAAGATAAATTCCACATAGATACAAGTTCACGTCAATGAAGGTTGTATCTACATGTACAAATGTACGTTAAGAACAACCTGTATCTAGTGGCTTTGCCAACGCGTATTTAATTTTAATACGATACAAATGTTTGCCATGTTCTTAACTCCTTTTCTAGTGATGTATTCATTATGAACGCAAATGTCCTCGGTGTCAACTATTTTTTTCAAAAAGATGATCTTTTATTTTTTTATCAATATCTATGAACACATTGTTATTTCTTAAACAATTCTTTATTTTTTTATTGAGGTTTTCTTAAATCTGTGCTATTATATCAAAGGAAATTAATAAAACATTTTTTCACAAAGGAGAATGAAAATGAGAAAAGGAATTTTAGCTAGTTTAGCTTTATCTTCCGTACTATTACTAGCAGCATGCGGAAATAATAGTTCACAATCTTCGTCTTCAGCTAAAGAAACAACTACTACAACTGCTGAAGCTGTTGCAAGTGCTTCTGCTCAAAAATACGCAGATCCTTCAACATTAAAAGAAAGCTACGATGTTATCATCGTTGGTTCAGGGGGTGCTGGTCTTTCAGCAGCCATCCAAGCTAAAGAAGCTGGCTTAAATCCAGTCATCTTGGAAAAAAATGCCAACTGCAGGAGGAAATACTACAAAATCTTCAGCTGGTATGAATGCTTCTCAAACGAAATTCCAAGAAAAAGAAGGAATTCAAGATTCTAACGATAAATTCTATGAAGAATCACTAAAAGGTGGACATGGAACTAACAACCCTGAACTACTTCGTTACTTAGTAGATAATTCAGCTAGTGCCATCGATTGGTTAGATTCAATGGGAATTACACTAAGCAATTTAACAACTACTGGTGGAATGAGTCAAAAACGTACTCACCGCCCCTGCTGATGGTTCAGCTGTTGGTGAATATTTAGTAAATGGATTATTACGAAATGTTTCTGAAAGAGAAATTCCATTATTCGTCAATGCAGTAGTGACAAAAGTAAATGAAAAAGACGGTAAAGTAACTGGAGTTAATGTAACTATTGACGGTAAAGAAAAAACAGTCTCTGCAAAAGCAGTTGTTCTAACAACTGGTGGATTTGGTGCAAACATGGAAATGGTTACTGAATACAAACCAGAATTAAAAAGGCTTTTGTTACTACAAACCAAAAAGGTTCTACTGGTGACGGAATTGTTTTAGCAAAAGAATTAGGCGCTGCTACAGTAGATATGAAAGATATTCAAATTCACCCAACAGTAGAACAATCTACTTCAACATTGATTTCTGAATCTGTTCGTGGTGAAGGTGCTATTCTTGTGAACCAAGATGGTAAACGTTTCTATAATGAAATGGAAACTCGTGATAAAGTTTCTCAACAAATTATTGGATTAAAAAGAAAAAAATATGCTTACTTAGTATTTGACTCTGCTTTAACTGAACGTGCTAAAGCTGTTAAATTCTACGAAAAACGTGGACTAGTGAAAAAAGCTGACACGATTGAAGCCCTAGCAAAAGAGATTAATGTTCCTGCTGATGCTTTAAAAGCAACCTTAGAAACTTGGAATAAAGCTGTTGCCGATAAGAACGATGCTGAATTTGGCCGTAAAACAGCAATGGATCATGACTTATCTAAAGGTCCTTACTACGCAATCCAAATTGCTCCTGGTATCCACCATACAATGGGAGGATTGAAGATTAATACGAAAGCTCAAGTTCTTAAAGAAGACGGTTCTGCGATTCAAGGTCTGTATGCAGCTGGTGAAGTAACAGGTGGTGTTCACGGTGAAAACCGTATCGGTGGTAACGCAGTTGCTGATATCATCATCTTTGGTCGTCAAGCAGGTGCCCAATCTGCTGCATATGCAAAAGAAAACTAATTAATTTCCAATTGAACAAAAAAACGAAAAAAACTCTGAAGCTGTGCTTCAGAGTTTTTTTATGAAGTGAGCTATAAAAGACTAATCCTCATCCTTAATATCAATATCTTCTGGGATTGGTTCATCCAAGTACTTTTGATATTCTTCTAAGAGACGTTCCCGTTGTTTCAAGAAGAAGTCGAACTGCGCACTGTTCAAGAGTACCTCTCCATCCACTTCCACCGTCTTCACTTGCTTTGTTTGGATTAAATGCATGAGATACCCTAATTCGATTTCCAGATTCTCTGCAGTTTGTTGTACGGTATAATACATCCTTTTCCTCCAATAAAAAAGCTACCCTAAACGAATGGTCTAAGGTAGCCAACATTTTCAATTATGCTAAAGCTTCAACAAGGCTTTGTGCGAAAGCTTGGATATGTTCAATATCTTCTGCTTCAGCGTTTAAGTCTACTAAGACATTTTCAGCACCTTTTTTGGCACCTGTTTTTGCAAATTGAGCATCAAAATCTAATACGGATTGACAGAACTTATCATAGAAAGTATCTCCAGAGCCAAGCGCTCCGTATACTTTTCCTGTTAAATCTTCTTCCTCTAATTCTTCATAGAAGTCAACGATTTCATCAGGTAAGTCGCCATCTGTTCCGTAAGTATATGTTGCGACAACATTAATATCATAATTATGGAATTCGCTTGCTTGTGCTGAAGTACATTCTTTCACATCTACTTCTACTCCACGTTCTTCTAATGCTTCTGCTAAAATATCCGCAATCTCTTCTGTATTACCTGTTAAACTTGCATATACGATCAATGCTGTTGCCATGATACCACTCTCTTTCTCATTCAATACAACGATTATAACAAATCCACAAAACTCCGTCTATTGTTTCTGATTAAATATAGGAGAGTCTACAGCAAACTCCACTTTTTCCCTGCGCCCTATTCTCTCAAAGATATAACATATATAAAAGGAGAGGAGCACACATTAACTCCTTGCACTTTTTCCATTTCACGATGGTAAATACGTAGTAAATCAATTCTTGGGCCTTACGGATTTTATCATAATCATCCGTAACGATTTAAAAAATTGTGAGGAGCACTCATTAACTCTCTGCACCTCTCCTTTTCACGAAGGTGGATACGTAGTAAATCAATTCTTGGACCTTACGGATTTTATCATCACCATAATAGGGAACGATATTCAATGCGAGGGAGAAAGACAGAAACGCACGAGATACATCATTGCATCTCGTGCATTTCGTTTTCTTTCCCCCACAAAGTTGAATAGGTATGAGCAAACTGTTCACAGTGAAGCTCATGCCATTCAACCACTGTGCCTAGTAGGAGTTTGAGCTTGCTCGTTACTCCTACTTTGAGGCTTGAAAGGTGCAAGACCCAGGCTTGCACCGGTATCCTATTATGATAATGATAATAACCGTCCTTAATTTAAAAAGTTAGTGAGAAGCACACATTAACTCCTTGCACTTTTCCATTTCACGAAGGTAAATACGTAGTAAATCAATTCTTGGGCATTACGGATTTTATCATCACCATAATAGGGAATAATATTCAATGCGAATTAGAGGGAGTGGAAACTCGTTTCCTACTCCCTCTTTGAGGCTTGAAAGGCGCAAGACCAAGGCTTGCGCCGGTATCCTATTATGGTAATGATAATAACATCCGTAAGGATTCCCAAGAATTGAATTAGCTCACATATTCACTGAGTTTTTTAGGTATACTTTATCTGTTGCACCCCCTTTTCAAAAGTTTTACTATAATAAACGAATTTATTTTTAGGAGATGACAATTTTGCCATTATCAGCAACGGATCGCCTTAAACAAGCCGAACGCGGAGCCCTCTTAAGTATCGGCACATATATCTTTTTATCCGCAGCAAAACTGTTCGTTGGGAAACTCTTCAACTCTGAAGCCCTGTTTGCCGATGGTTGGAACAACTTTACAGATGTGATTTCATCAATTCTTGTATTCGTAGGGTTACGCTTGTCTCAAAAACCAAGCGACGAAAATCACCCCTACGGCCACTGGAAATTCGAAACCATCGCCAGCCTTGCAACTTCATTTATCATGTTCTTTATCGGGATTGAAGTCGTCAGAAATGCTTTCCAAACATTCCTTAGCCCAGTAACGGAGGCTCCTTCACTCATTTCTTCCGTCGTTGGATTCTTCTCAGGAGTTGTGATGATTGGTGTATACTTCTACAACAAGAACCTGGCTGCACGTATTCAGTCGTTAGGACTTAAGGCAACCGCTAAAGATAACTTAAGCGATGCGATGACCAGTTTCTTAACGGCCTTAGCGGTATTATTTGCTTCTCTTGGCTTACACTGGCTCGATAATATCATGGCTTTCGTTGTCGGCCTTCTCATTGTCCGCACAGCTTATGAAGTATTTTCTGAGAGTGCCTTCCAATTAACAGACGGCTTCGACCAAACTGAACTAGACAAATATATTCCAGTTATCCTACGTCATCCTGAAGTTAAAGATATTCGTGAAATCAAAGCACGTCGTTATGGATCGAATATTTATATCGACTTAACGGTTTGTATGGATGAAGATTTAACAGTTTTCAAAAGTCATCAAGTAACAGAGTTTATTGAAAAAGAACTTTACGATGAATTTGCTATCTCATTTATCGATATTCACGTCGAACCATATCCTTGTGAGTAAAAAAATCCCAATCTCTTTTTGAAGAGATTGGGATTTTCTATTATTGAATCGTATTAAAGTTCAAGTTGAACGCCTGTTTTACAGAATCACTTGCTTCGCTAACGGGAGTTTTTTGAAACGTATTTCCCTTTAAAAACAATAACGTTTTGTCGCATTGTAATCATCACACGTAATTAAAGTAATTTCTGTAACACCAGGTTGGTCATTAATAACTTCCACTCGTGTTGGTTCGATTAATTCTACGGATGTTGTTTCATATTCATACACATACTCTAAATCTGTTGTATAAATCTTATCTCCAACTTTTAAGTTAACCAGCGGAGAGAATAATAAAGTCATATCTCCGAAATAATTATGACTCGCTAATACGTAGTTTCCTTGGCCCATTTTCTGTGTGGGTTTCATCGTTCCAGCACCCGATAGAAGGACTTCATTCGCTAAGCCTTTTATAAATTGGTAAATTCAGCTTCACACTTGGAACTGCGATTTGTCCTAGTGTTAAAAATGTGCCTTTTTTCATATTGGCTTTTAAAACTTGATTTAAATCAATCGGTTCTACTTTAGAAAAGTCAAATTCCGCTTCTTGTAATTCATTGGCTTTAACCGCTGATAATGTTAACGAAGAATTGATTTGAGACTGTTCTGCTTGTAGTCTAGATAATAAGAATGTACGAATCGGATCCGCAGCTAACAAGATGGCAGCAATCACAAATAAAATTGACGCCAAAAAGATTCTCCAGTTGAATTTTTTCTTTGGCTTATGATTCTTCTGTTGGTTTCGACTATTTCTTCTTCCTTCTATTTTTTCCATACATCAATCCTCTTTCTCTTTTGTGCTCACAAGGATCCAATATCCCTTATCTAAAGCAATACGCTCTACATTTCCAAAGACTTCTTGCATTTTCTTTTGCGCACTTGGAGCACCTTGTTTCTTCTGAATTACGATGACTAGTTGGCCGCCATCTATTAAATAGTCATACGCCTCTTCTAAAATACGATGGACCACTTCTTTTCCTGCACGGATTGGCGGGTTACTAATAATAACAGAATAGTCCTTCGCATTTATTTCATCATAAATCGAACTTTCGTGAATCGATACATTTTCAATCCCATTCGCTTTAGCATTACGTCTAGCTAATTCGAGTGCACGTTCATTGACGTCTACCATTTCTACATGCATCTTCGGATAGGCCTTTGCAAAAGACAAACCCATTGGACCATAACCACAACCAACATCTAACAGTTTTCCTTCCTGAAAAGAAGAAGGAACTTCATAAGACTCAATCAATAACTGACTTCCAAAATCAATGGTATTCTTTGAAAACACTCCATTGTCACTAACAAACTGGAAAGAGAATCCTTTTAAAACATAACGAAAATGTTTCTCTTGACTCTTACTATTTGGTTGATGTGTATAATAGTGATTTTGATTCATGAGTATCTCCTTTTTTTGTATCTTTCTTCATACTAGCATAAATCACCTTTTTTCCAAAACAAAAAAACCCGCTGTTTGGAAACAGCGGGAAAAGGTTAGGAGGGTTTACTAATAAAAAAATGTTGGGAGTTCATTTTTTTATTTGGGAGAAGTAAACCTTAGGTGTTTTTATTGGGTATGAATAGATTATAGAGGTTAATTTTTGAATTTTTTTGTGAATTTTTAATTTGAATTTTTTAAAATGAAACTTTTTTTATATTTTGATATCGTCGTAGTCAGTACTTTTTTTGAATAATTCCACTACGTACGAACAAATGGGGCGAACTTTTTAAGTTTTCCTCTCTTGCATACACAGCTAATCGTTCTACTAATTGACGCGCTACTCCTTGTCCCACGAAGACTAGGATCGACAAAAGTGTGGTCCGCACCAATCACTCCCTCTTCTTCCAGAGTATACGTGATTTCAGCATCCACTTCTCCTGCAGCATTATAATGTCTAAACGCTTGATTTTCTTGAACAAATTCCATTAACGACTCCCCTTTTATAGTTCTATCTCTAGTATACGACTCAATGAGATAGAAATCGAAGAATGTGATTCGAAAATAGTAACATTTGTTATACCTATTTTATAACGAAGTCATTTTTTTGATTATGGTATTCTGTTAACAGAAATTATTTTTAAGAATGGAGAATTTGTTATGCATATACCCGATAATTATTTAAGCCCAACAACTTGTGCAGTTTTAGCAGTTGCTGCTGCACCAGTAGTGGGATTATCCATTACGAAAGTAAAAGCTCAATTAAAAGAGAATAAAGAATTAGCGCCTATGCTTGGAATCGCTGCTTCATTATCTTTCTTATTAATGATGTTTAATGTTCCAATCCCTGGTGGTACAACTGCTCACGCTGTTGGCGGCGTGTTACTTTCAATCTTAATTGGACCGTATGCCGCAAGTCTGGCGTTGACCGTCGCCCTTCTTTTACAAGCTCTTCTTTTTGGAGATGGAGGAATTCTTGCTCTTGGCGCAAATATTTTTAACATGGCGATTGCAATGCCATTTGCCGGATATGCTGTTTACAATTTCTTCCGTAAACAAAACCATGAAACAGCCGGAGTTCTCGTTGGTTCTTACGTAGGGATCAATGTGGCGGCATTTTTAACAGCCATTGAACTTGGAATCCAACCAATCATTGCCACTCAAGGAGGAGAGCCACTGTATAACCCTTATGGATTAGCAGTTACGATTCCTGTCATGATGGCAACTCACTTAACGATTGCCGGTGCCGTAGAAGTCTTCTTTACTTATGTGATTTATCGTTTCGTAAAACAAGTCGCTCCACAAGAATTGTACACACCAACTTCAGTCAATACGACTTCTTTCGTGAAGAAAATCCGCTATGTCTTAATCGCCTTAGTTGTGTTAAGTCCATTAGGATTATTAGCAGAAGGTACTGCTTTTGGAGAATGGTCTTCTGAAGAACTTGCTGAAATGATGACCAATGTCCCAGCAGGAATCGAGAATGGATTTTCATTCGAAGCACTCTTCAGTGACTACACCATCCCTGGGACAAACATCGCAGTTGGTTATATTTTATCGGCCATCACTGCACTATTAATCTTCTATATTTTAGGAAAAATGATTCGATCAATGAATGGAGCAAAAGTATCTCATGCGTAAACTACCTGATTGGCTACAAACCGAAGAAGCACTCGCAGCCTCTTCAAAAAGCCATCAATATTTACAAATGAATATCAACTCATTGCGCCGTCTCCTTGGCAAAATGAAGCAAACGACACCCGCATTGAAGACGAAATCTTCGTCCTCAATGCGGCTCGTTTACTTTGTGTGCTTAGCCATTTTAATTACACTCAGCCACTCCACCATCCAACTATGGATTTTGGCGATTTTCCTATTAGCGCATATCGCCTTTCTTTCAGGAGAAGCACTCCTCCGTCTGTGGAAAGTTATCACTCGCATACTTATCTTTACAGCGATTGTCCTCTTACCAAGTATACTTCTAAGAGGTTTCCAAAACAGCGGAATCTTCCTTGGTCGTACAGGAATTCTTGTCTTAAACTTGGCGCTCTTTTTAGCATCAACTACAAGCATCCAACTCGTTGATGCGCTTCGCCAGTTGCATTTTTCCAAAAACGATGATTCAAACAATCGAACTCTCGATGAAATACACTTATATCCTCGGAAAAGCATCTACAGCAACAAATCGAATGTGTGCAGTTGCGAACCATCGGGCAAAAGGTGAATCTAGGGTTGTTTGGATCAATTCTTGGACTCTTGTATTTATCATCGAAAAACCACACAAAAGAAGTCTACGAGGCTATGACGCTTAGAGGCTACGGAATGGACGTCAAAAACAAAATCCCCTTTCTGCTGGAAGAAAGAGGACGGATTATTATTACTTGAATTAATCGTGCTGGTTGTCGTAACAACCGTGCTACGCTAGAAAGGAACGCTTATGATTACAATTCACGATGGAAATTATCACTACAGTGAAGACATTGGAATCCACGACATCAACCTTCATATCGATAAAGGCGAAACAGTGGCTTTGATGGGACCGAATGGAGCCGGAAAATCCACGCTCTTTAAAATCTTTGGTTGGGCTACTTCCGCTCTCTTCTGGACAATATCAATTTAACGATTGGACGGTGGACGCAGAATTCTTAAAAGAGCCAAGTAATGCTGGTCACTTATATCAACAAGTTGGTTTAATTTTCCAAAATAGCGATATCCAATTATTCAATACGACGGTTTCTGAAGAGCTTGCCTTCGGTCCACGTCAACTCGGATTATCAGAAAACAGAAATCGAAAAAAACGAGTGAATGACACATTAGCGCTTCTAGAAATCGAACACCTAAGGAATCGCATTCCCTACCACCTATCCGACGGGGAAAAAGAAACTCGTAGCAATTGCTAGTGTGCTCACCATGAATCCAAGCGTATTATTGTTTGATGAGCCCTTTAACGGCCTCTCACCAAAATATCAACGCCTCATTGTGGAATTACTAGAAGAGTTAAAAATAGCAGGAAAAACCATCATTATTTCCTCTCATCATTTCGATCAAATTGCCTCTATCGTTGAACGTGTCCTTCTCTTTTCAGAAGAACATACGATTACTACTAGCTATTCAAAAAAATGGATTGGGAAAACCATCCAGAACTAAGAAAAAGCATTTACTACTTGTTAAAAAAAGCAAATGTATCATAAAATGATACATTTGCTTTTTTGCTTTTATATTATAAACTTTTCTACAGTTTATAAAAAAATCCCGAAATTCACTTATAAGTGATATGCTCCCTCTAAAGTAGACACTTAAAAAAAGTAAACTACTTTAGAGGGGCATTTTAAGTTGGTCAAAAACATACTGCAAAGAATTAGAACAATTCATAGAATTGTATTTAGATGGTGTATCTTTTCATGAGCTGCGTAGTGAATATGGTTTAAAGATATCGCCCGGAAGCTTTAATATGTATTTTCTGAATTATAAAGCACACGGACCTTCTGTATTAGAAGATCGAGATGGGTTTAACACTTATACAAATGAATTTAAAGAAAAGGTGGTCAAAGAGTTTTTAGAATCGAAAACTTACTTTACTGCAATCGCAAGAAAATACAAAATCCCTTGTGCTAAAACTGTACGAAATTGGATTATTAAGTATACTAATGGTGAGGCCGAGAAGGCCTACTATCCTAAGCCAGAGGTATATACTATGAAATTTAGAAAAACATCGCATGAAGAAAGAATATTTATCGTCAAAGACTGTATTCAAAATCAATTAGACTATAAACAAACCGCACAAAAATTTAATGTCTCTTACAACTCAGTGTATCAATGGGTTAAAAAATATCAAAAATATGGTCCTGATGGATTAGTAGATAGTCGAGGAAAACGAAAACCAGATAATATACAGACAGAAACCGAGCGTATTCGTGCAGAAATGGCTATATTAAAGGCACGAAACGAATATTTAGAAACAGAAAATGCCGCACTAAAAAAATTACAAGAAGTGGAAAGCGAGTTGATGTTTGCCAGACGAAATTTGAAGCGGAATATCAAACGATTAAAAAATTAAGTAAAAGAGGATTTCATATTACTCAATTATGTAAAGCCTTAAACGTTAGTAGAGCCGGCTATTATAAATGGTTAAATCGAGTCCCTTCGGAATCTGAAAAACGACTACGTCGTTTAATGTCATTAATACACGAAGTATATGAATCCGTTCAAGGTATATATGGATATCGTCGTATCACAATCTATTTAAACTATTATAGAAATGCGAAGGTGAATCATAAATGTATTCAGCGCCTTATGAAATTAATGGGATTAAAGGCAATTATACGAAAAAAACGTTATCGTTATAAATCTAACTCTGAAGAATACACCGCAGCTAATATTTTAAATCGAGAATTTCAGAAAGATTACGAGCCAATGGCTCTACTATTAACGGATATCACTGAATTGAAATATGGAAAGGGAGAAAAAGCTTATTTAAGTGCAGTTTTAGATTATGGCACAAAGAAAATAGTTGCATATCAAATATCTAAACAAAACAATAATCAAATCGTTAAAGATACTTTTGATCAAATAAAGAGAAAGATAATTCCAACAAAAACAATGATTCATAGTGATCGAGGATTTCAATATACTTCTCATTTCTTTAAGCACTTTATAGAAAAAGGACAAATAACACATAGTATGTCACGTCCTGGCCGATGTATAGATAACGGACCAATTGAATCATTCTGGGGAACATTAAAGGAAGAAGTATATCGTTTATATCATTTCAAAACCTATGAGTCTCTCTTCAAGAAGGTTGAGGAGTATATCCACTTCTATAATGAGAAAAGAATTACTTTATCAATGGGGTTAAAAATCCCTGCATAAATAAAAAGACGAGTTCATTAGAACTCGTCATACTAATTTAATTATTTTTCCTGTCTACTTGACAGGGTGCACTTCATAAGTGAATTTTCGGGATCTTTTATTTTAACTTCAATAATTTATTGTTTTTGGCAGTATTACTTGAAACGTACTCCCTTTTCCAATCTCGCTTTCAACTGATATACTTCCACCCAGTTGATCTACAATTGTTTTTTTACAATCGCTAATCCTAAGCCATTTCCCTTCTTGCACATGAGAATGTTCCACTTGATAAAATTGTTCAAAAATATGTCGTTGATCTTCCTCGCTCATTCCAATTCCATTATCAGCAATCGTGACTCTAGCGGTATCATTCTCTTCTTGGATATCAATCATCAAATGTACACTATTCGAAGAGTACTTTACTGCATTATCCAGCAAATTTGTCCACACTTGCATGCTTAAATCTGGATCCGTCACACAATGAACGGGCTGACTCGTAAAGGTCAAGTCAATCTCTTTTTGCTTCCACTTTTCCGTAATCAAAATCACAGCATGCCGAATTTGTTCATCCAGTTGAAGTGGTTTTTTCTTTGGTTCAAAATCACGTTCCATCTTTGTCAATGTGACGATTCCATCACATAAACGACTTAGACGAAGGCTCTCTGAACGCAAAATACCTGTCAAATCTTTTCTAGTAGATTCATCAAGCTTTTCGTCAGCTAATAAGTCACTCACTCCTACAAGAGAAGCGATTGGTGTTTTCAGTTCATGAGAAAGATTAGCAATAAACGCAGATCGATGTTCATCACTACGTCTCAAGTCCTCGGCCATCTGATTCACATGTTGAGAAAGCTGAGCCAATTCATTGTGATATTTAGCAGTGTCTTTAGGATAATGCTTTGAGAGGAATCTTACGGTTAAAATCTCCTCTTGAAATGGCCTTAACAGATTCATTCAATTCTGAAATAGGTTTCGTTAAATGAACGGACCCATACCACATGGCAAGACTCCCTACAAGAATAATTACTAAGCTAAAAATAATTAACCATGTTTGGAAGCTAACCTCTACCATAAACCAGTGTTTTTAGGACAAAAACCGTCATTAAACCAATAATACTTGTGCTCACTAAAACACTGCAAAACATGAAGACGAAAATAGTTTCTGAGAGGAAATTGTATTTCTTTTTGTTTATCCATTTTTAATCGTCCCTTTATACCCTAATCCTCGTATCGTTACAATTTCAAAATCTTTATTCTCTTTAAATTTTTGTCGGATCCTTTTAATGCATGCATCTACTAATCTTTCGTCAAGGTCCTCTTCCATCCCCCAAATATCATCCAATAAATCCAAACGAGTAAATATTTTTTCTGGATTACTGAGTAATTTATAGAGTAAATAGAATTCTTTTCGAGGAATTTGATAGACTTCATCTCTTTCTAAATCCGTTAAAGTTAATGCATTGTAATCGAGTCTTGTATGTTCAAAATGCAACACTTTCTCTGTTTCTAATTGAGCTCTTCTAAGTAAGGCTTGTACTCGTAGAATAAGTTCAGTTAAACGAATCGGCTTCACCATGTAGTCATCGACGCCTAACTTAAAAGCTTCTTCCAGAGATTCTAACTGAGATTTTGCCGTAATCATTAAAATAGGCAAAGTATGCTTCGTTTCTCGTAAAGCTTTTACAAGAGCGTATCCATCCATCACGGGCATCATAATATCAGAAATTAATAAATCGACTTGATGCTTCTCCATTAACGAGAGAGCTTCCTCTCCGTTTTCAGCAATGTAAATCGTGTAGTTTTCTTGTTTTAACTTGGTTGTAATCAATGTGCGAATCGCATGATCGTCTTCAGCAACTAATATACTAAACATAGCTCCACCTTCTTTCTGGAACATTATAGCATAAATGCTTACAGACGAACTAACTTCCCTTTTTTCATCTCGTAAACCGTATCTACATACTCAAGCACAGAGCGGTCATGAGTCACCATAATGGCACTCTTATGTTTTGACTTCACTTCACGCTGAATTAATTGAGCAATTTCTTTTCCTCTTTCAGGATCAAGACTTGCGGTAGGCTCATCCGCTAATATTAATTGCGGATTTCCAATAAAGGCACGAGCAATCGCAGCACGCTGCTTTTGACCGCCTGACATTTGATTTGGATACTGACCGTAGCAATTCTCTATACCTAGCTCTGCCAATAATCCTTTGACTTCCTCTTTTCGTTTTGAAGCGTCTTTCTCACCTTTTAATTTCGCTACTCCTTCTAATTGGTCTCCAATTTTCATATAGGGCAATAATTGATGATCCTGGAAAAATAAAGCCTAATAACTCAAGTCTCTTCTTCGTCCATTCTTTCTGTTTTAAATTCGTAAGATTTTGTCCCCCGATGATTACTTGACCGCCATCAGAAGATAGGAGTAATCCTGCAATCGATAAAAGCGTTGATTTTCCTGACCCAGAAGGCCCTAGGATGGCCACAAACTCTTGTGGTTCAACGGTTAAATTCAAATCGCAAAATAACATCTCTCATTTGATTTCCATCTGCATATGATTTTTTATCTGTTGTAATTCAATCACTGACATCTTATTCACCATTTCCACCAATCACTTCGATTGGATCTACTTTCTTAATTTTTAATAGAGATAATGCTCCGCAAATAATCGAAATAACGATAAAAGCTAACTGAAATGACTGCATTATCTTCTGCTTTCATATAAAACGGCATGCTTACAGGTAAGAATGGCGTTAAGGCTAAAAGCGAGACTTAATCCAATACCAATCCCGATAATAGAAAGAATCCCTACTTGCGACAGTTGAATTCTAGTTATTTCTCCCATCGACATTCCAATCGCTTTTAACACACCAAATTGTTTCAATTTTTGCAAAGCTAAGATGTAGAAAAATACTCCAAGGATTGCGGCTGAAGCGATTAATAATACCCAAGTCATTGTTTTTTTAAAAATCATATTGGTTGCAGTATATCCTGGAATTTTATTAATAATTTGTTGCTTATTCGATACCATCAACTGTTCTGATAAATCTTCAGCTGTTACCGCTTGGCTTGTGATGATGGCCTGTGGTTGCCAAGTGTAATTTGGATTTTTCTTCTGACGCATCTCTTCTAATGTCTTAGAACTAATGAAAGCTACTGAACTATGCCCATATTTTGCATCTTTGGCAAAAGCAACGACTTTTAGTAAAATATCTGAAGTCTTATCTTTAATGGTATCCCCAACGTGAATTCCTTTTGCCTTGTACGATTCATCAAGAATCACTTCATTATCGGATAAGTTCGACGCTACATAACCGTCTTCTGCTTTAATGGTTAAATTCTTGTACGTATCCATCGCAAAGAACGTTACATCTTGCGAACCTTCCTCGTCCTCTTTCATAAATGTTGAACGTTGAATCACTAGCCCCGTCTGCTCTTCTAGATGGAGGTCTTCAATTTCCGTTAGTTCTGAACTTGTAAGAGTTGAGTAAGGAATGACGCCTTCTGAATCCTTTGAAAGAATATATTGAACGTCTCCAAATGTATCAATTTGTGCCATAATAATTCGTCCTAAGCCGTTCGTTAAACCGGATAGGAAAATAACCATAAACATCATGATAACAATCAGTACCTCAATTAATATAAATTTTTTTCGGTTGGTATTTAATTTCATTCCATGCTATTTTTCAATGTAATTTCTCCTCTTTATAAAATCATAAGTCTAGTATACGTGAGTTTTATGACCTGAATATGACATCATTTCGGAAATTAGGGCTTTCAAGGACAAATCACGTCCTGATTGAGTTGGAGTTATGTGAGGACTTTTTAATGAGGGACTATTTTTTTCTGACTCAGGTATTTTTTTATTTAATTGATGGAAGATGCAAATAACGAAAAAAAGCAGTAGATTGGGTTTCTACTGCTTTTCTTTTTACTTTAATTCCAAAAATTCTTCTACTTGACTTAAAATTTCATCTGCTGTTTTTAGTGTTGCTTCTTCAATAGAAATCCCTGTTTTTTTCAAATAATACTTAATGAGATGGTACCCACAAGTATATCCAGAAGCGTAAGGAAGACCAACTGGATTACCACCTTGCATCTTTGTAATTTCATCGCCATATAAATACGGCATTGCTTCTTGCATATTGTTAATAGAAAGACTGTCTTTTAATTTTTGGTTTAATAATCGTATTTAATGTTTCAAGATCATTCTTTGTGACCCATGGACCAATATTTTCTTGTCCAAACATTTTCTCTGCAAAAATTCTCTGCAAGCCCCTCTGCAACAATCATTTCTTTTTAAGGATCCCATTTCCCAATCAACAAATTGATAACGAATATTATGGTTACATTCATGCGCCATGGCAGAAGCAATTCTATTGATGGTATATTTATTTGGTACAAGGGATAGGAAAATATACCCTGGAACCCCTCCATCCCCACTGTAATTTTCATTAATCCTCATCATTGGACTCGCTTCGTTTCCTAGTAAAGCCGTAACATAGTAATCTTGTTGTTTTAATGAAATTCCTTTCGATGTAAAGCTTTCAATGGAACGGTTAAAGGCTTGTTTAATAGTCTCCCAAAACTCTTTATCGAATTGATTTATCATTTGAAGGTCTTCTTCAGATAAATCTTTTGGCATCTTGTGCATGTACCCCATTAGTGTCATCACATTGAATGGAATTCTTTCATCAAATGATATCCGTTGAATAGCAAACTTTTCTTTAAAGGGTAGTAATAATTTTTCTTTGAATACAGCATCTCTTTGATCTACAGGAAGCGTTAAGAGCTCTCTATAAACACTATCTGATTCGATTAAATGTAATTTCATAACATATTCCTCCTTTGATTGATATTAGGAGTATATACCCTTACGTTACGTCAGAGTCAACACCTTTTCATTCACCCTTCTTAAATAAACTCTCATCAAATACAAAAATAGAGGAATGATGATATAATGAATAGACAAAAAGTTATTGGAGGACTCTATTTTTATGGAATTTACTCATAAAATTCCTAGCGTTGAAGCTTACAATCAATTAAGAGTAAACGCTGGAATGAATAGCACTAAACCTCATTCTGAAGTGAAAAAGGCACTTGAAGGGACTCTTTTCTTAGTTTCTGTTTATGAAGATGATGAACTCATTGGCCTAGGAAGAATTGTTGGAGATGGCGGGGTCACTTTTGTCGTATCCGATATTATGGTAGACAAAAAGTTTCAAAGACGTGGAATTGCCAATAGAATCATGGAAATGATTGATCAGTGGTTTGACGAAAATACACATGAGAGCAGTTTTATCACTTTGCTAGCTAAAGCCCCTGCAGACAAGCTCTATCATAAGCATCATTTTTCCTATCTTGACGAAACTCGAGTGGGCATGATTCGAGAAAAATAAACGTGAATTTCACGGAACAAAAACGGAACAACAAACAAAAAAGCCTTGGTTTTCCAAGGCTTTTTGCGTATAAAAATGCCCCCTACAGGGCTCGAACCTGTGACCCATAGATTAAGAGTCTACTGCTCTACCAACTGAGCTAAGGAGGCATTTGTACTTACGGTACTTAATCAGTATACTACCATCCCCATTGTAAATCAAGGGGATTTTCCAAAGAAATTCATATTTCATCCGACAACCGTTTATCAAAACAGCCCTCTAAATTTTCATCAGAGGGCTTTCCTTATTCCAATCCCAGACTCACTTTTAGTCCTTCGTTAATGGTTTTCATAAAATCCGCATCCACTTGCGTAATTTTTCTCAAGAATTCGAGCCTTATCAATCGTACGCAATTGTTCCAGTAAGACAACAGAGTCTCGTTCGAACCCAAATTGGTCTTTTTTTAATTTCAATATGTGTTGGGATGTTGGCTTTTGTATTCTTTGCTGTGATTGCTGCCACAATAACAGTTGTGCTAAAGTGATTCCCAACATCATTTTGAATAATGAGAACGGGGCGTTTTCCTCCCTGCTCACTACCAATCACTGGAGACAAATCCGCTAAAAAGACATCTCCTCTTAAAATCTTATCAACCATTGATATACTCCCTTTTCACGCGATCAGAGATCATACAAATGACTTCATAAGCAATTGTATCTGCACGTTTAGCTAATTCAATTGCTGTAATTTCCTCTTCTTTGTTTTTCCCTAGAAGAGTAACCTTTGTGCCGACTGGATATTCATGAGGCAGGCGAATCATACATTGATCCATACATACTCTTCCAATAATAGGACAGCGAACACCATCTACAATGACCTCTCCTTTATTGTAGGCGCGAATATACCCATCCGCATATCCTACTGGCAAGGTAGCCACCCATTGAGGCTCTCTAGCTGTATAGGTTGCCCCATAACTCACCGTATCCCCAATTTCCAGCTTCTTCACCTTGACCATCTCGGTTTCCCATTGCAGGGCTGGGGTTAGATGTTCTTCATCTTCAACGCATAAGTCTCCATTAGAAGGATTAATGCCATACAAGCCGATACCGTAACGGATAATATCACTATCTCCAGCACTATGCCATATTGCATAAGCTGAATTAGAGCAATGAATGTGAGGAGGTCTTTCTTCCAACTCTCCAATCATACCATTGAATTTTTCTTCTTGTTTTGTTAAATGTGCGGTGTCTTCTTCATCCGCTGTTGCAAAATGGGTAAACATTCCTTCGAACTCGAATGGACCGTTTCGTAAAACAGCCTCAACTTCCGTTAATTCTTTTTCGTTCACGACGCCAATACGACCCATTCCCGAATCTACAGCAACATGTACTTTTAAGGGTGTCTCCTTTAATAGTGGCGCAGCTTCTTTGAGCCATTCTACAGAGTCAACAGTAGCAGTAATGTGATTACTTGCTAATAGTGGCGCATCTTCAACTCGGCTTAATCCAAGGATTAAGATGGGTTCCATAATCCCTGCTTCTCTTAAAGCCAAAGCCTCATCTACATTTGCGACACAAAATCCCTGAACGCCTGCTTCTAAAGCAGCTTTTGGCAACAGGAATCATGCCATGCCCATATGCATTCGCCTTTACAACTGCATAGACTTGTTTGGAGGGGTTAATTTGGACTTTATTTTAGAAATATTTTTGTTTAATAATTGATAAATCCACTACAACTCTCGTGTTTCGATGGATTGCTTCTAACATGATGATTCATTCCTTTTTTTAATTGGATTCAAGTACGACAACGGCATAGGCATCATGACTCGTATGCGTAATCGATATCCACGTTTGATGAGAATAGCGTTCACATACAAGAACTGGTTTTCCTGTGGCATCATTCAATACTTCAATATCTTGAAATGAAACATGCTGTCCAATTCCAGTCCCAAGTGCTTTAGCATAAGCTTCTTTAGCTGCAAATCGTCCCGCAAGAATTCCACTTTCCGTTTAAAAAGGGAGCGTATGATATTTTTCCAACTCTTTTGGTGTTAACACTTTTCCCAAAAAAGATTTAGGTTCTGCTACGATTTTTTCAATGCGTGACAATTCTACCGCGTCCATACCAAGTCCCTTAATCGCCATCCGTTTGTCGTCTCCTTCATTATGATTCATTCCTATATTTTTAACAAATTTACCATCATTTTGTCAGAAATTTGAACAATTCCTAAGAATTCCATAACCCTGACCACAAGACCACTTCACCGGTTTTTAAGAGAAGACTGTACATCAATAATGCGCTGATTACTGCTTCCCCTAAATTGCAAGGTCAAATCTTTTTGCGAGTTCAAATCGTCCATCCACCAAAAATATCAATCAAGCTTAATAATTCTAACTTATCTTCTGTTTCTTGCATCAGCTCTTCCCAAGTATATCCTGTCCAAGACCAAATATCCTTGGTATTTCCATAAGCTTTCCGTAACGCTTTGACTAAAGACAGACAAACGCCTGTATTCAAAAAGGTTCTCCACCTAGAAGCGTCAACCCTTGGCAATAAGAAGCTCCAACATCTGAAACAATTTGCTCTTCTAACTCTTTCGTATATTGTATTCCGTAATTAAAATTTTGAGCGATCACATTATAGCAGCCTTCACAGGCAAAGAGGCAGCCACTCACATACAGTGAACAGCGCACCCCTTCCCCATCGACAAAATTATACGGTTTGTAACTGGCAATTTTTTTCCTTTTAGAATATTGCTCACTCGTCCACTCCTTTGGTTTTTGGATTATTCATCCTCCATCACTCCTAAAGCGTAACGTTCTTTTCAGTTTCGGCATATGTTTTTACACGAGAAGAAATTTCCACATGACGTCCATGTACCATTGGTCGCGCTTGAGGGTTTCCAAGGTATCCGCAAGTCCGTTTTACGACATCACATGTTTGTGGATCATGGTTTTTACATTGCGGACATTCAAATCCTTTAGCAGTTGGCGTAAATTCACCATCGTATCCACATTTATAACAATGATCAATTGGGGTATTCGTTCCAAGATATCCCACTCTATCATATGCATAGTCCCATACGGCTTCTAAAGCTTTTGGATTTTGTCGAAGAACAGGATACTCACAGTAGTGAATAAATCCGCCCGAAGAAAATACTGGATAATCTTTCTCAAAATCAATTTTTTCAAATGGTGTTGGATTTTTACGTACATCGTAATGGAAACTATTCGTATAATACTCTTTCTCCGTAATATCCGGTACTAAACCAAATTTTTCAATATCGAGTTTGCAGAAACGATCGGTCAAGCTTTCACTTGGAGTCGCATAAACACTGAAATGATAACCGTATTCGTCACCCCATGCATCCGTATGTGCCTTCAGCGCTTTTACAATCTCTAGAGTAAATTCCTTCGCTTCTGGATTTGTTTCCCAGTTTGGACCAAAGAATGCTGTTGCAGCTTCGTAAAGTCCAATATATCCTAAAGAAACAGTTGCACGACGATTTCTAAAGAGAAGATCCACTGCTTCCCCGTCATTCAACCGTTGTCCAAACGCTCCATAATGATACAACACAGGCGCATTATCTCTTTGCGCTTCCTTACAGCGTTCAACACGGTACGTTAATGCGTCCTTGCAGATTGCTAGTTTCTCTTCAAAAAAATTTCCCAGAATTTGTCAATCGACCCTTCCGCTTCTAGCGCAATTCGAGGAATATTCAAAGTAACAACCCTAAATTCATTCGACCGTCGTTCACTTCTTGCCCATTTTCATCCTTCCATCCTTGTAAGAACGAACGGCATCCCATCGGCACTTTAAAAACTACCGGTTAATCGAACGATTTGATCGTAGTTTAATACATCTGGATACATTCGTTTTTGTTGCACATTCTAACGCTAACTGTTTTTACATCATAGTTTGGATCGGTTTCTTCTAAGTTCACTCCACGTTTTTAGCGTGAATACTAATTTAGGAAAATTGCTGTTCTCTTCTCTTTTGCTAATCCCTTCCATTCTCACTTGCAGGATTGCTTTTTGAATACAACGTTCAAAGCGACTCGTTCCAAGTCCAAACTCTAAAGTTGTAAAAGGGGTTTGGCCTTGAGAAGTATAGAGTGTATTGATTTCATATTCTAATGACTGCATCGCATCATAAATATCTTTTTCCGTTTTTTTCATCGCAAAAGCTTCTTGACGGTCCGCTCCATCAATCCACTCTTTTGCATCTGCCAAATGTTTTTGATAGTTTAATTCCGCATAAGGGGCCAATAATTCATCAACACGATTGGCTGAACATCCTCCATATTGGCTACTTGCGACATTCGCAATGATTTGAGCCATTTGAGCAGTTGCTGTTTGAATCGATTTTGGAGATTCTACCTCGGCATTTCCAATCTTGAATCCAAGTCCTAACATATGTTCAAAATCAATTAAGCAACAATTGGTCAGTGGCATATATGGATGATAGTCTAAATCATGATAATGAATATCCCCTTTTAAATGCGCATTGGCAACATGAGGGGTAATAGTTTTAAACCAATAATTTTTTTCCAACTGTACCCGCCGTTGGATCCCTTTGCGTATTAAAAACTTTACTATCCTTATTCGCATTTTCATTAACCACGCTTGCATCTTTATTCGTTAATCGAGATAGTGCCCATTGGAAATCCAGTTGATTTTTTTCTACGTAAATCTCGATCGACTCTGTATGAAATATATGCCTGTGCTAATTCAGATTCCCCATCTTCAATTAAAAAATGTTCAATAATACTTTGAATTTCATAAATTTGAATAGTCTCACTAAATCTTCTAAAAATTTCTTGGAGAACTTCGTCTACGATTCGATTCAATTCCGCTTCTCTTTTAGCATCCATTTCTCCATTTAATTCTGTCTCTGCTTTTAAAGATTGCTCGTTCGATTTTTCCTTTTGAAATTCAACTTCCCGACCATCTCTTTTAGTGACTAATAAGGTCTTCAATTCTTGTACACACATCACAATCCCTCCTTAAAACTCTCGAATCTATTTTTATCATGCTGAATTTAAAAATCAACCCCTAAAACACAATATATTGTGTTTTGAATCGTTCTAATTTATATATATAGTTTTTGCAGTACAAAAAACCTCTTCAGTTCTCTTCTGAAGAGGCTTTTGTTTTTTTATTTCATATTTTTGGACGGCTTGAACCATTTGGTCCCAACTATTTTCCATATCTTGTACTAATTTTTAATTGTGTACGTGCGCGGTCCAGATTTTTGTCCTGGACGATTGGTTTTGGTAGTAGACATCGCCATTGATATAGTCCGTCAAGAAACGAATCCCTTGTTCTAGCGTAATCACGCGTGCCCCCAAGGTAAATATTCGAGTTCAGCTTCGGTTAAGATTCCGTTTGTTCCTTCGATAAAGCCTTTCACATATGTTTCGTATAAGTCGAAATCAAAGTTCACTTTTGATAAATCTGGTTCGTCCTCGGCACAATCGTTCGCTCCAAAACGAATCGAATCACCAAAATCAAATAATACTAGCCCTGGCATTACAGTATCTAAATCCACAATGCATAGTGGTTCTTTTTTGTTTGGCTATCAAACATAATATTATTTAATTTTTGTATCATTATGCGTTACACGAAGAGGCAATACGCCTTCATCTAACAAATCATATAGTAAGAAGCAATCTGCTTTTACGACTTTGGATAAAGTCGATCTCTGCTTGAACCTCTTTTACTCTGCCAACACGATCTTCTCGGATTGCTTCTTCTAATTGGCGATAACGATTTCGAGTATCGTGGAATTGTGGAATTACTTCTACTAACTGGCTTGCATCGAAGTCATTTAAATCATAAGCAAATCGTCCAAATGCTTTTGCAGTAATATAAAAATTGTTGCGGATTTTTCTACTTTATCTAATGAATAACTGTTTTCCACTGAATCATAAATTCGCCAGTAAGATCCATTATCCAAGTTTGCCGTTAAATGTCCATCTTTGGTGCGAATTACACGTAGCGTTTCACGAGAAGCATCGCGTCCTTCTGCTTGATATTTTTCACGTGAGATGGCTTGTTACCTTCTCGATATTTTCCATTAATCCACGTACATTTGGAAAAAAATATGATGATTAATCGCTTGCAATACATATTGCTTTTCTTTTATTTTTCATGTGTATGAGTGATTTGATAAGTTTTGTTAATTAATCCATTTCCTAAAGGCTGAATATCAACTAGCTCCCTGGTAGTTCATAATATTCATACGCCACTTTGGCATCCTTTAATGGATTTTCTACTACTGTCATTCCTTTTTCTCCTTTAGCAATTTACAAATAATACATTCCCATTGTACCGCTTCCAAGAGTAAAAAGGAAGATATAACGCGAAAAAACTTCGTTGATTGAAATGCATTTACAGTTCAAAATGTAGTAGAGGGATTAAACTTGTTTATCCCCTGGAATATTCATTTAAAAAGGAGAAAGATCAAGTGCGTTTAAACTCCCTGGCCTTACTCCCAAAAGAAACCTGTTAACTTAGATTTCTTTTTCTATAAATTGGTCAATGATTAATGACTAACTTCTTTCCCAGCAATACGTCCAAAAGTGATAATATCCGTAATCGCATTTCCTCCAAGACGGTTCTTCCCTTGGATAACCCCTGTTAATTCACCAGCAGCATATAGCCCTGGGATTGCTTCGCCTTTATCATTCAAAACTTCTGCTTTTTCATTAATCACTAATCCGCCCATTGTATGGTGAACAGAAGGAACGGCTTTTTGAATGTAGTAAGGACCTTCTTCAAGAGATACTAAACCACCACGGTGATGGAAATCTTTGTCATCTTTATTTTTCGCATATTCATTTACTTTTGCGATGGTTTCTTTCAAGTTATTGATATCGATATCGAAGAATTTCGCAGCTTCTTCAATCGTATCAGCTTTCACTAACAAACCTTCACGAATCAACTCATCGTACTCTGCTTTATGCGCTTCTTTTGTTTTTCGAAATCGCATCAATCTTATCGTTCCAGATTTGGTAAGTGTATCCACCTGTTTGCGCTAAAAATCGCCTTTCGAAATAACGTCACGACGGTCTAATTCTTCTACAAAATCGTTTCCCTTCTTGGTTCACAAGTATCGCTCCGTCAAAACGATGTATCTGCCAAAAGGAAATCATACCTGTCTTCGGATTTGCGATTGGGTATGTTTGGATATATTCCATGTTTTTAATGCTGCTCCTGCTTTTTGAGCCATTACAATCCCATCCCCAGTAGTACCGACAGTATCTGATGATTTATAGCGTTCGTCATATTCCTTATTGTATTGTTTACGCATTTCGATATTTGATCCGAACCCACCTGTTGTTAATACCACTCCATTAGTTGCAAGGAATGTCACTTCTTTTTTAGTCTTGTCAGTTGCTTTCACACCTGTCACACGACCGTTGGCATCCTGAATTAGTTCTTCTGCTTTTACGTTCAAGAAGATTTTAACGCCAAGTTCTTCAGCTTTTTGCTTTTAATTTAGACACTAATTCCGCACCAGTATGTCCCTTTAGGAATCAATGCACGTTTAAATGAATGTCCACCGAATTGGAATAATTGGTCTGATAAGAACTCAACATGAACATCATCTCTTAACCATTCTGCTGATTCCAATGCTTTTTCTGCCATTAAATGAACGAGTTTAGGGTCCCCAATATTATCTCCACCCTTCATCGTATCATTATAGTATGCTTCTACAGAGTCTCCAGTAATCCCAAGATTCTTTTGTACCCAGTTACCAGGTGCATTCATTTCTCCACCAGAGATCGAGTATTACCGCCGACCGTTGGCATTTTTCAACAATTGCTACCGATTTTCCTGCTTTTTGCGGCTTCTATAGCAGCACTTAAACCTGCACCACCTGAGCCGACGATCACTCACATCAAATGTTTTGCTCAGTTGAAGTTCACTTTTCTTCGTTTTTGTTTGTTTTGAAGCTACAAGTTTAATCCCTGATTTCGTAATAGCATCTTTGACTGCTGCCAAATACCCTTCGCTTGTTGCACTCGCTCCTGATACGACATCTACATCAGCAGAGTTTTTGAGCGATAATGGCTTCCTTTAGATACTTCATAAACAGGTTCAGATAAGCCTTTGTTTTCACCTTTGTTCTATAACCTCAATATTGGTTATTTTTGCGTCTGTAATCGTCACAGCAACTTTAATCTCGCCGTGCTTACCAGTTCCCACCCCTTCAAATTTTCCACTTTGCTTGGCTGTTGAACAACCGAATAAAAAGTAGAATCGACAATATACTTAGTAAAAGAACGTTTAAACTTTTTTTCATTTTCCTCACCTTTTCTATTTTGTTATTCCTTTTACAATAATTATTGTAACGCTTTCAGAAATCTTAATAAATACTAAATGAAATATTTCACATAAAAATAATATTTTTCGTCATAAATATTCAGAAACAGAATGACAAAAAGCACCTTCAGTAATCATCATGATACTGAAGGTGTTTTTCTTTCGATTATTTCATTTCTTTTTGAGCTTTCCATAATCGCATCAATTAAGCCATATTCTAAAGCTTCTTGTGCAGTCATGTAGTTATCACGATACGTATCTTTTTCGATACGTGATAATTTTTGGCCTGTTTGTTTTTTGCCAAGATTTTTATTTAAACGTTCACGTGTTTTTAGGATTTGACGCGCTGCGATTTCGATTTCTGTCGCTTGTCCTTGCGCTCCTCCTAAAGGTTGGTGGATTAAGATTTCAGCGTTTGGTAATGCGAAACGTTTGCCTTTTGCTCCAGCTGTTAGTAGGAATGAACCCATTGACGCTGCCAGCCCCATCGCGATGGTTTGAACGTCTGCTTTAATGAAGGTCATTGTATCGTAGATGGCTAAACCAGCTGTTACGCTTCCCCCTGGAGAGTTGATATACATATAAATATCTTTCTCAGGATCTTGTGCATCTAAGAAAAGTAATTGCGCGATAATCGCATTCGCCATGTCATCTTGAATGGGTCCGCTCACCATGATAATACGGTCTTTTAATAAGCGTGAATAAATGTCATAAGCACGTTCTCCACGTGAAGACTGTTCAATAACTGTTGGAATTAAATTCATACTACTTCCTCCAAATCTAATATTTGTTTAAGTCTACTGCTATAGTCAATAAAGGTCAATTTATATGCTTGCTAATTAATAAATCTAAAAATCTTATCCCAAATTTCTTTAGAAAAATATCGAGCGGATTTTTACCTTCGCCAAGAACTGCATATCCAATCATTAAACCAAGAGCAAACAAGATGATGGCAATGACAAGGAAAACTAAAATACGCAATAAAGCAGTAAATAGTAAATGTCGACTATTCTTTAATTGTTCTTTCATGATTCTTCTGTCCTTTCATCATCAATCATATGTGCGGTTGGATTCATTACCACTTTCTTCGCACTAAAAATTCTACGGATTGCAGCAAAAATGCCTCTTTCAGATTTAATTCGATTTAATAAAATTCCTGTTCCAATTGCTACGCTTTGAAGTGGATTTTCTGCAATCATCACTGGAACTTGAAGTTTTTCAGAGAGCATGCGATCAATCCCATTAATCAAAGGCGCCTCCACCGGTAACCATCACACCACGTTCGATAATATCTCCAGCTAATTCTGGAGAGTTGACTCTAGAACAAGTCTAGCTTCTTCTCCAATGGTATCTAACATTTCTTTTTAAAGCAATGATAGATTTCATTCGTATAGATTGTCACTGTCTTTGGAAGCCCTGTCGTCATATCTCTTCCTTTGACAATCATATCAGATTCATTTTTCAACTTCCACTGCACTTCAAGCGACATCTTAATCGCCTCTGCAGTTCGTTCTCCAATGATTAATTGATACTTGTCTTTAATATATTCTGAAATCGCAAAGTCCATATTGTCCCCAGCTAATTTAATCGAGCGACTTGTCACTGTTGAGCCCATCGATAAAAACGGCAATATCACTCGTTCCTCCACCAATATCAATCACCATATTTCCAATTGGAGAAAAGATATCCAACCCTACTCCTACAGCAGCCACTTTTTGGTTCTTCTTCTAAATAGATATTTCTTCACCACATTTAATCGCTGCTTGAATAATCGCCTTTTTGTTCTACGGTCGTAATATTAGTTGGCGTGCAAATTAAAATATCGGGTTTTGAAAACCAGCTATTTAAATTTAATTTTTGCATGAATAATTCTAATAATTGTTCAGTAACCGCAATATCCGCTATTACTCCACCTTTTAATGGATGATGAACATTGATTTCTTTTTGGAGTACGCCCTACCATTTGATATGCTCGTTCTCCAACTGCAATCACTTCTCCAGTACGCTCATCTAAAAGCAACTAACGAAGGTTCATTTAGTATAATTCCGCGATCTTTTAGAAACACTAAAATGTTCGCAGTTCCCTAAAGTCAATACCAATGTCTCTAAGCATGAAAGTCTCCTCTCTTATAAATATTCCTTTGATTTAAATCCGTTTTTAAAAAGTACTAGAATATATGAGCCTACTAAAAATGCGACTGCTAATCCTAAACTATACTGAATAACACCTAAAATTCCATATTTATCGACATTCAAGAAGAAATAAGGGAACGGTCCATCGGGGTTATTTCCAATGGGGATTCGTGTAATTAACGCAATCGCAACAGAAATAATTGCATACGCCAATGGTAAAATCGTCCATACTAGCGGATCCCACCACTTATAACAATGCCCTTTATCAAATAGTGCCCAATCCGTCAATGCTCCATAAGGAACAATATAATGCACTAGAAAATTTTCTATCGTCCAAAATTCTTCAGGTGTTTTTAAAGGAGCTAGCATGAAATGATACACCAGTCCAGTTAGAAGAATCGCAACGGTCATTCCACCTTTTAAACGAATATCCCACTGACTCCAATGGCCTTCCTTACGGTATTTTAGCAGTAAGTAAACGAGAAAAATAACTACTAGTAAATTAGATTGATTGGTGTAATAGCGAATAGAATGCCATCCGTGGAGAAACATCTCCATTAAGAATCCTACTAAAGCACATATAGCAATGACTCCTTTAGAAATTAAACTTAGTTTCAAAAATACTTCTTTGTTCATTCCATTCCTCTTTCTAAAGACACTAATTCTCCTTATTATAGCATAAATGCTACAACAGTCGGTATTAATAGCCTAAACAAAAAAGGGCCGGCGCTCGCCAACCCTTATTAGTAAACTAGATTAACTTCTTCGATGATTGATTAAATCATGCGGACTCACTACTGGAGTCGCATTCACCCATCGTGCAAAATTACGAAGTGGAATATACAGAATATAATAAATCACGATATTGAGCATTAGCGTTGCCCCTAATCGTTCCACTAAAAACTCGTTCCATCCCATGCTGACAACGCCTCTTAACGCATATACGAAATATACAGAAACTTCTGTCAAACTTAAGAAGAACACTAATGCTAATCCTAACGTAAATGGATTTTGCAAAATATTTGTACGTACTAAACGAATCACTCGCACAATCACTGCAAATATTCCCATATAGATTCCTAGAATACCTGCATAATAACTATCTACCAAAAATCCTGCAATCACTGAAAACCAAAACATCGCCTTATGGTCAATCATAAAATTCAGCAATACAACTGCAATGACAATAATCCTTGGTGTTAAACTATAGCCAGAGCGCAAAAATAAAGTAGAAAAATGATTCGTCAATACACCGTCCACTAGAAAGCTAGAATGAAGACAAACAATACCCAATAAACTCTTCTGGAGTTACGCATTATTGCCCCTCACTTTCGCTTGTACGAATGACTACTGTTACATAACGAACATCATTCGTATCTGCCGCTGGACGAATTTTCACTTCTTTATATAAACCAAAACGATCCATTGCCACTTCTTCAACCGTTCCGATATATAGTGAATTTGGAGAAATTCCTCCTAGACCACTCGTCACTACCTTATCCCCTACTTTAATATCCTGAGTAGCTTGAATTTGGCTCATAACAAGCATATTTGTCTTTTCGTCATATCCGGTAATAGTCCCGTAGATTGGTTCTTTCTCATTTTGAATCATCGCCGCAACACGAACTAAAGTATTATCAGCATTCGATAACAAGGCAATACGTGCGCTTGTAGGATTCACATCTAAAACTTTTCCTACTAAACCATTATCACTCATTACCGACATTTGAGGTTGGATTCCATCATTTGATCCTTTATTAATCGTAATTACATCACGCCAAGTATCCGGATTACGCGCAATGACCGTAGCATTCACTAATGTATAATCATTCAGCGTATCTTGCAACTTCAGCGTTTCTTTCATTTTTTGGTTATCACGTTTTAACTCATTCAATTGAACCTCTAATTCGCATGAATGGTATCGATTTTTGTGTTTTAAGGATTGATTTTCTTGATACGTATTTGATAAATCACCCACTATCAATAAAATCATTAATACTATTTGCTGGATAAAGAGACTAATCTTCCAAGAATATTGGTTACATCATTAACACCTTGAGTCACGATATTACTTCCGTAAGTAACGGAATACATGATTAATGCTAATGCAACAATGATTCCGATTACCCAACCAATTAGTTTCTTATTTGAAAAAATTGGATTCATCATCACTCCTCTATAAAATTTTTCAACGGACTCTATTTTTCATTAATGATGGGTTCGCTAGAATAGCTCCTGTTCCTAATGCCACACCAATCTAGTGGGTCATTGGCAACAAACGCTGGCACTTGCGTTTCCTTCGAAATCATCTCTGCAGATGACGAAGCATCGCTCCACCACCTGTCAGAACGATTCCACTGATCGATAACGTCCGCAGAAATTTCTGGCGGTGTTTGTTCTAACACATCTTTAACAGCATCTAAAATTTGATGAATAATCTCACTCATCGCAATTGCAATTTCTTTAGCGGGAACTTCTACTACTCGTGGAAGACCTGTTACCATATCACGTCCACGAACTTGCATACTTCCTTGCGCTTTTTCGACAGAAGCAGACCCTAATTGAATCTTTGAAGTTCCTCTGCTGTACGCTCTCCAATCAGTAGATTATACGTTTTTACGAACGTGCTGGACAATAGCTTCATTGAGCTCATCTCCACCAACGCGAATCGAACGACTATTCACGATTCCTCCTAAAGAAATCGTTGCTACGTCCGTTGTTCCTCCACCAATATCTACAATCATGCTTCCTGTTGGGTCTGTGATTGGTAAGCCCGCTCCTACTGCTGCTGCAAAAGGTTCTTCCACAACATAGCTTCCTTCGCTCCAGCATATTTGAGTAGCATCTAAAACAGCTCTTTTTCAACGTCTGTAATTCCGCTTGGTACACAAATAATGACCACTGGTTTAAAAATGAGCGGCCAACAATCGATTGGATGAAATATTTTTAACATAGCAGTTGTCGTATTATAGTCTGCGATTACACCATCTTTTCATTGGGCGTAATGCTACGATATTTTCAGGCGTTCTCCCCAATCATTTCGAAAGCCGATTTCCCTACTGCGATAATTTCTTCTGTAACGATATTTTTGCAACAACGGAAGGTTCACGTGTGACAATTCCTTCATCTTCAAGATAAACAATCGTGTTAGCTGTTTCCTAAGTCAATTCCGATATTTTGTGCTTTAAAATTAAATGCAACCACACTACTTCCTCCTTCAGTAATTCTTCTACAGACCAGGCTGTAAGAATTCTATTCTAGTATATCAGAATTTGGCACTTTATTCTTGTTTTTATAGCTTTTTAGAAAAACTTTTTATTTTTGAAATATTAAAGCGGTTTCTGTAATCATTGGTGATTTTTACATCCGAAGATTCCCAAAATTTAAATACATTTACGAAATAAAAAGGAACCAAACAACATAAAGTTGCTTGATTCCTTTGTCTTTTTCCACTCGTCTGGCAAGGCGAGCAATTAATTAGTAAATCAATCTTTTTCAGATAATGAACTAGTTAAATCTCTTTTTGCCGTTTGAAGCTACCATGACAACACTAAACTTAATAATGCCAATCCAGCTAATAGTGTTCCTTGTTCAGAAACACTACCAGTATTTGGTAAGTTTGGTTCATTTGGTTTTCAGGTTCTGTTTGGTCTGTGATGACTAATTTGCCATCTTTGTACTCTACAGAATTTCCGTTAGCATTTAACACTTCAATCGTTCCATCAAAGTTCACTTTGAAAGTGATATCTGTTACTACTACAGTAGCCTGTTGGTGCTGCTTCTTCATGGAATGTATATGTTCCAGGTGCTAAGTTTAATTCTTTAGACTTATCCGCTTCTGAAGTCCAGCTTGCTACTGGAGTTCCTTCTGCTGTCACCTTTGAAGATCTTGATTTTAGCGCCCTCAATTTCTTTTTCCAGCAATATTTACTTTACTGAACGTTACTTTACGAGGTAAATCATCATCTTTATCGGTTACTGTCACTGTTGAACCATTTGTTTCAACTTTGTTTTCTTCACCTTTTAGAGTCTTTTTCCTAACATTTGTTACCGTTACAGTTCCATCATAGTTCACTTTGAAAGTGATATCTGTCACCTTAAGGTATCCTGTTGGCGCTGCTTCTTCATGGAATGTATATGTTCAGGCGTTAAATCTAATTCCTTAGATTTTCCTGCTTCTGATGTCCAGCTTTCTACTGGAGTTCCTTCTGCTGTCACCTTTGAGATCTTAATTTTAGCGTCTGCGATTTCTGTTCCGCCTAAGTTTACTTTACTGAATGTAATCTTACGTGGAAGATCGTCATCTTTGTCAGTCACTTTAGAGTGTTGAGCCGTTGGCTACTACTTTATTATCTTCACCTTTTAGAATCTTTCTCATGGAGACTTTCGTTACCGTCACTGTTCCATCATGGTTTACTGTGAACGTAATGTCTGTCACTTTGAGATATCCTGTTGGCGCTGCTTCGTGGAATGTATATGTTCCAGGTGCTAAATCTAATTCCTTGGTTTTTCCTGCTTCTGATGTCCAGCTTTCTGCTGGGTACCTTCTGCAGTTTCGCCTTTGAGATCTTAATTTTTAGCGTCTGCGATTTCTGTTCCGCCTAAGTTTACTTTGACTGAAAGTAATCTTACGTGGAGGTCATCGTCTTTGTCAGTGATTTTAAGTGTTGAACCTTTAGCTTCTACTTTAGTATCTTCACCTTTAGAATCTTTCTCGCCGACTTTCGTTACTGTCACTGTTCCATCGCTGTTAACTGTGAAAGTAATATCCGTTACTTTTAAGATATCCTGTTGGCGCTGCTTCTTCTGTGGAATGTGTATGTTCCAGGCTCTAAATCTAATTCCTTAGATTTTCTGCTTCTGATGTCCAGCTTTGTACTGGATGCCTCTGCAGTTTCACCTTTGAAGATTTTGATTTTAGTATCCGCAATTTCAGTTCCTGCCTAAGTTTACTTTACTGAAAGTAATTTTCTTCGTACTTGGAGAGTCTTTCTATTTTGGACTGCGCGTTACAGCTTTATCCGTTCCAAAAATCAGTTGGATTAATTTTAATCTCCGTAGTTAGACTTATCATACCTGCAGGAGCTTCAATCAGTCAGAATCGTATAATTGTCGCGTAATAATTGATTTTACTACGCATTTCCATCTGGTCCCTGTAGTAAGTGTTCCTACAACAGCTTGGTTACGATCACGAACTACTTCGAATTTAGCACCTTCAAAAGGTTGTCCAGCTTCATCTACTTTTGTATGAATGTTAATCGTGAAAACATACCCTTCTGCAACCCCTCCTGCAATTTGATACCCGCGAGAACTTGTAGACTGTTCAGTTTGTCCGCCATTATAAATCATGTTGCAGTATTCGTAATAATTTCTCGATCGACTAAATCATAGTTGGCTGGCTTGATACTCAATCATATATCCAAAACCATTGGTATCTCCTAACGGAAGAGTAAATCCATCTCCATTCGCATTTGGTACCAATTTAGGGTTTTCAACGTACTAGTCATATCACGAAGATTTTTGATAAGTCCAATCTCCATTATTCCACACCCAATCTACTTTTATAGATTTTGAATGTATCTGGTAAAAATGAAATGTTTGGAGAAGTGAATTTATCCGTAATCGTTACGTTACTATAGGTTGGCCATATTACGGTTAACCGTAATATTGTAACGAATTACATTATCTGGGTCTCCTGCCTGTTGAAATGAACTCTTTTCAATCTTAGAGTCATATCTTTTTGGAGGTCCATTATAGCGCACTCTCCCAGCAACTAAAACTTTACTTCCAACAGTAACCTTAACATCAATATCTTGACTCACTACACTGCGATCGACACGTACATAAACAAAAACTCTCCACGAACACCAGACTTGTTCTCAACATAGTTAGTGTACCGTATAGTAATTGTTTTTGTTAGCCGCATCTAATTGTCCTGTAGCTACTAAGGTTACCGTGATCCGTCTCGAAGTTCAATATTTGACGAATTCGAAAACGCAATCTCAGATGGTAAACTTAGAGTTGTCGTATCTCCTTCATGCACTTTGTTATCTGGCAGTTGGAAAGTCGCAGTAAGACGAAAATCTTGCCAAATATCTAATCCTTGATTCAAATCCCCACCAGAGCTGTTTTTCACACCAACACTAGTGATGACATCATTATACTCTGTGGCGTGCACTTTTAGTAAGAGCAACGAAGGGTTGGATAAAGATCACTAAACAAAGAACAATGATTTGAAACAAAGATCGTAATTTCTTATTCATACATTCTTCCTTCCTTTCTAAATATTCAATTGTAAATATATAGTAATTTTATGCTAGTCTATTCCCAAATTGTTTACTATCCATTTTTAGTGAATTTCGTAGCATTCTTTTACCTTTAAAAATTTATCATAATTTTTATAAAATTTCTATAAAACCAATTGAATTTTCACATATTTTTAGGTATTATTTGGTTTTCTGAAAACTTGATATACCTCCAAAAAGCGCAATTCAAAGAACTTGGGAATAATTCCCGTTTTTCTTCAATCATAAGTATTACCACTGTCATTTTTTTGTTAAAAATTTTCTCCCTAAACAAGTCATTCTAACTTTTTAATCAATCAAATTTATCGTTTGAAAAAGTATTGGGCAAATACCACCGGAAAACCGGTGGTATCATCGTTTAAACTTAAATTATAGTTTAACTCACGTTAGCTGCTTGTGGTCCACGAGCGCCTTCTTCAACATCGAATTGAACTGCTTGTCCTTCTTCTAATGTTTTTGAATCCTTCAGATTGGATTGCTGAGAAGTGTGCAAATACATCGTTTCCACCTTCACGTTCGATAAACCCAAAACCTTTTTCTGAGTTAAACCATTTTACTGTACCTTGTTCCATGAACATTTCCTCCTATGCTGCATAGCATTGTTATTCATATTCTTGCTAATGGTTCGAAAGGAGTAAATCTTTCACTATTTCTATACCTAACAAAAACACAAGTTCAGTATACCATCTAAGAAACCTTTTTACAAGAGTATTTCCGAATTCGGATAGAAATTTTATGAACAATTGAAGTTTTTATGCGTTTTTCCGAATGCTTTCCTTATTTTTCACGTTTATTTTTCAGTGAAATCTGAAATTCTTCATTTTCTTCAATTTTTCATCTTTTCGAAAGAAAATGAAATAATCATTTTATTTTTACAATACTCCGATTTCTTTCTAAAAGAAATAAAATGCTCTCCCCACAATAAAAATGATCCCGAAGTTCAATCCCCATTAATTCCCCACAATCCATCAGTCTTTTGGTAAAATCAATATCTGCTTGAGACGGTTCAGGATTCCCACTCGGATGATTATGTCCAATGATGACACGTGCTGCCGAATATCTCACTGCTTCCGAAAGATTTCTCTGGATGAGCAACCGCACTATTTAATCCGCTCGATGAAAATCATTTTTCTTTTTTTATTACTTCATTCTTAGTATTCAAATAGAGCGCTACAAGATGTTCTTGATAGGCATCTTTTAACTCTTCTACAATCCACTGCCCGCCATTTTAGAAGACGTGATTTTTCCTAGTTTCATCTGAGAAGCTTGTTTTAGTCTGGCTCCTAGTTCAATGGCTCGCCTTTAGTTCAATGGCCTTTGTTCGTCCCAATCCATTAATGTGCATGAGTTCGTCCAGACTTGCCATCTTTATACGAATGCAAATCTTCAAAAGTATTCAAAACCACAATGGATAATTGTAATACATTCAAATCTTTAGAACCTGTCCTTAGTAAAAATAGCTAATAATTCATGGGTTTCAAGCACTTTAGCAGCCATACCGTTCGAGGCGTTCTCGTGGCATGGCGCTTAAAGGTCACTAATAATCTCGATTCAATCATTGTGACACTTCCTCTTTATTTTTCTCTACAAAAGGTTACGATGTCCTACTCTTCTTTAGGCTTGCGGTTGTTCCACCAATGACGAACTTCCAGCAATAAAATAGAGAGCCCGTCACCCATAATTCGCTCTTATCATCTATCGAGCAGGCAAACCGTTCGATAACTACTTCAGCTTTCTTCAAAGGAAATCTTGGGAGAATCTAGATGCTTCCACGTCACTTCTGCTATCGACAGGCCTCTTGAAGGATGGAAACTCGTTAAGATGATGTTCTACATCTGGAAGAGCTTCTTGTAATCTTGCAAGCATTTGTTGACTATCCTTTCGAGTAAGCGCACTAAATAAGAGTGTCTGTTTTCTTGCCAAAGAGTTCCGTCATATTTTGTATGAGTCGCTCGATGGCAGGCAAATTATGAGCACCATCAATGATAATAAGTGGCGTGTCTTTGCAACACTTCCATGCGTCCTGGCCACGAAACGACAGGGAGGCTGCTTTCGATGAACTCAGCCTGCATGCTTCTTCCCGTTGCTTCCATCCATGCTTGGAACGCTCGAATTGCAACGCTCGCATTTTCCTTCTGGAAGGCTCCTTGGAGAGCTGGCTGCTTCAGCGAAATCGTGAGTGAGGAATCTTGATACGAATCTTCAATTAGAAAGAAGGCTCGCTAAATGCCTGCACAGCTGCGCTTTTTCGCTAGCAACCTCATGAATTACATCCATACATTCACAGCTGACTGGCCCAACGACCACTTGTTGCCCAGATTTAATAATCCCTGCTTTTTGCGGGCAATTTCTTCTAACGTGCTTCCAAGTAAGTCTTGATGGTCCAACCCAATCGTCGTAATGACGCTGACAGTGGATGGCCGACATTTGTATTATCTAATAGACCGCCAATCCCCACTTCAATAATCGCAAGTGTCGACCGCTTCCTGTTGAAAGACGGCAAACATCATCGCCGTTAAAATCTCAAAATAGTTAAAAGCTCCCCACTCTTCGAATAAGCGGCGCTTCACCTCTCTTACCACCGATGTGGCTTGCCAGAACGGCTCTTCTTCAAGAGGCACTCCGTCTAGCTGGATTCGTTCCCTTATACTGTCCATATGCGGTGAAGTGAATGTCCCTACTCGCAATCCATGCGCCTTCGCAAAGGCCGTGATCATCGCAGCGGTGGACCCTTTTCCATTCGTCCCAGCAATATGAATACTCTTCAATTTACGTTCTGGATTTCCAAGCGCTTCTAGGATAGCCTCCATGCGGTACAATCCATGTTTGCGAGGAATACTCTCGCTCTTTTTTAACCACTCTTGAATCATTCACTCACCTCCTGTTTTCCTCATTTATCATAACAGAAAATTACCCACCGGAACATACAAAAGAGAGCGCATGACACTTCATACGCTCTCTGCGCCGTTCAAACGGATTAGATTTTCTTCAATGTTGCGATACGTTCTAACACGGCTTCGCGTTGTGCTTGATAGTCTGCACCTTTTGCACGTTCAGCTTCAACAACCGCTGCAGGAGCTTTTGCCACAAATTTCTCGTTCGATAATTTCTTCTCGACACGATCCACTTCTTGTTGCAATTTCTCTGCTTCTTTTTCAAGACGAGCGATTTCGTCTTCGATGTTGATTAATCCTGCTAATGGTAAGTAAATTTCAGCACCTGTGATCACTGAAGTTACCGCATCAGAATGGCGCTTCAACGTCTTCACCATACGCAATTCTTCTGGATTTGAGAAGCGTGCAATGTCAAGATTCGTTTTTCTTTCACAGACAGCGTAGTGCGCTGCATCGCTTTACTTTCGCAATGATGTTAATTGGTTTTTGATATTGGTGTGTTCATTTCGTTACGAACCGTACGTACTGAACGGATGAAGTCCATTAAAAATTCCATTTCTTCAGCTGCTTTTTCATCCATTTGTTCTGGGTGAACCGTTGGATAAGTTGCGACTACTAATGATTCCCCAACGTGAGGAACAGATTGCCAGATTTCTTCTGTCACGAAAAGGCATGATTGGATGTAATAGACGTAATGTGTTGTCTAACACATATGCAAAGAATGCTACGTGTTGTTAATTTGGCAGCTTCGTCGTCCCCTGCTAATGTTTCTTTCGACATTTCGATATACCAGTCACAGAAATCATCCCAGATGAAGCGGTACAATAGACGTCCTGCTTCACCGAATTCGAATTTCTCAAAGGTTCTGTTACTTTGCCAATCGTTTGATTTAAGCGTGTTAAATCCATTTATCTGCAGAGTCTTCTCACCAGAGATATCCACCTGGTCCGCTGTTAAATCGCCCACGTTCAGTTAATGCGTAACGGCTTGCGTTCCAAATCTTATTGATGAAGTTCCATGCAGCATCCATCTTATCTGTTGAGTAACGAACGTCTTGCCCTGGAGCAGAACCGTTTGCTAAGAACCAACGAAGCGCATCGGCACCATATTGCTCGATGACTTCCATTGGTCAACCCCGTTTCCAAGAGACTTACCTCATCTTACGTCCTGGCTGTCACGAATTAATCCGTGAATTAGAACATTCTTGAATGGACGTTTTCCTATGAAATTCTAACCCTTGGAACATCCTTACGGCTTTACCCCAGAAAGTAAGGATGTCGTATCCTGTTACAAGTGTATTTGTTGGATAGTAACGTTTGTAGTCGGCTGCATCTTCGTCCGGCCAACCCATTGTTGAAAAATAGCGCCATAACGCAGATGAGAACCAAGTATCTAATACGTCTGGATCTTGTCGTCCAGTTTTTCGCTGTCGCTTGGGTTTCCATGCCTACGAATACTTCGCCTGTTTCTTTATGATACCAAGCTGGAATTTGATGTCCCCACCATAATTGACGTGAAAGTACCCAGTCGTGAATGTTTTCCATCCAACGTGGTACGCATCATTGAAACGTGGTGGATAGAAGTTTTCACTGTATTGTCCCCTTCTTCACGTTGCGCATTGATGGCTTGCTCTGCCAAAGGTCCCATTTTTACGAACCATTGTTTTGAAAGACGTGGTTCAACAACGACATCTGTACGTTCTACGGGTGACCAACGCTGTGTAAATGTTTTTCGATTTTTCGCCAAGAAGGCCAGCTTCTTCCAAATCTTTCACGATAGCTTTACGCGCCGCAAAACGGTCCATACCTTCGTATTTACCCGCTAACTCGTTCATCGTCGCATCATCGTTCATCACGTTAATACGAGGTAAAGTTATGACGGTTCCCTACTTCAAAGTCGTTCGGGTCGTGCGCTGGGTGATTTTTACAACCCCTGTTCCGAAATCTTGCTCAACGTATTCGTCGGCGATAATTGGAATTTCACGGTTCGTGACGGCAAGATAACTGTTTTTCCCGATAAGCGCTTGGTAACGTTCATCGTCTGGGTGAACCGCAACCGCTGTATCTCCAAGAAGTGTTTCTGGACGAGTCGTTGCGATTTCTAAGAATCCACTTCCGTCTGCTAGAGGGTAGTTCATATGATAGAACGCACCTTCTACGTCTTTATGGATTACTTCGATATCAGATAATGACGTTTTTGCTTTAGGGTCCCAGTTGATGATGTATTCACCACGGTAGATTAAGCCTTTTTCGTATAAAGTTACGAAGACTTTCTTAACGGCGTCAGATAACCCTTTATCTAATGTGAAACGTTCTCTGCGGTAATCTACAGAAATCCCCATTTTTGCCCATTGTTCACGGATATGGCTAGCATATTCTTCCTTCCATTCCCATGTTTGTTCAAGGAACTTCTCACGGCCAAGGTCATAACGAGATAAGCCTTCACCGCGTAATTTTTCTTCTACTTTTGCTTGAGTTGCAATACCAGCATGGTCCATCCCTGGTAACTCATAAGTGTCGAAACCTTGCATGCGTTTTTGACGGATAATCATGTCTTGTAACGTTACGTCCCAAGCATGTCTAAGTGTAATTTTTCCTGTTACGTTTGGTGGCGGGATAACGATTGAATAAGGTTCAGCGTTTGGATCTTCGTTTGGATGGAAGACGCCTGAATCAACCCACCATTGATATTTACCAGCTTCAACTTCTTGTGGTTGAAACTTAGATGACATTTCTTTAGCCATTGATTTTCCTCCTTGTATCTTGTTTGTGTCCAATAAAAATCCTATGAAGACACTCTCCATGGGACGATTAAATTCGTGGTACCACCTAATATTCGCGTAATCATTCATTACGCCTCAATGTTGAGTAACAGAAGTGTCGTCTCGTACTCTATTACTTCTTTTCGTAGAGTAAGCTCACAAGCTACCTTCAAATGAATTTGCTGAGAATTTGCACCAAGTCTTCCCTCTCGTAAACAAAGTCATGTACTCCTCTTGTTCATCGCTCTATATACAAAATATTCTACCATTCAAACCCGATACTTTGCAACAATATCGCGCTCGTCTTACGACCTCACATTCCCGCTAGACACGCCTTGGTCTGCATCTTCTGGAATCCACCAATCCAAAAACTTTTTGATGGACCAATCCCCAAAATCCCATTCGTGTCCACCACTTTTTCTTTATAGATGACAGGACATCTTTTTCCAAATAAAATCGACTGAATTCACGACTTTTTATCCAGAAGCCAATCCTCAGTTCCACAAGTCATAAATATTTTTAAGTCGGAAGGATTCTCGACTTTTTCTATCGCTTTAAACAACTGATTTCCGTGCGAATCACTAATAGTCTTGGTCTTTGAAAATCGATTTAGCGTATCGAGTTGTTAAGAAAAATGGAGAACCACTATCCTCTTCGAAAGGTAATGCATTTTTATAAATGGCGCCCGAAAAAGAAGCTATCACGCTAAAGGTGTCGGGATATTTGATGCCGTTTCGAAGCGCCCGTATCCACCCATCGAAAGCCGGCAATGCCTATGTCTTCGCGGTTTCGAGAGATAGACATTCGGCGTGAGATTTCTAGAAGTTCCAGCCCGATAAATTCTCCATAGTTCGTATAGTTCCATGGTTGGTCTACGTAAAAATGATTTTCCCCCGAAGGCATGATTAAGGCAAGATTTTTCTCTTTTGCGTAACGAAGAATTCGCGTCTGGTTGACCCAGTCCTGTTCACTGCCTAATACTCCGTGCAGTAGCACCAGCGCTTTGTACGGTCCTTCACAGAGATACTGATTATTGAAATCCACCGCATCGCTGGGTAAGTAGACTGACAAGGAAATTGTTCTCATTAATGTTTTTGAAAAAGAATGAAACGATGTAAAAAGTGCCATATGACGCCTCCGTTAAACTATTATTTTTTAAAATACCGATTCATGATTGACACTAACCCAAAGATAAACGTAAATTTAACGACAGATTTTTGCCACGATTCCCATTGCTCAAACCCAAAGAAATGATTCATGATGAGAATAAAAGCGATAGATGGCTAACATCCCAACAATGATGACCGCTCCTCCGAAATTGATCCTTTTGAGCTTATCTGGATTGTCCCGATTTACACAAGTATAAAAGGCAGACCTACTAAACATCGCACTCATAAAAACAGCACGATATCTTGACGAAATACTAGCTGATAGATTGCATTTGCGCCACTAGTGACCCCAAACACAATGATGACAATTTCTCTAACTTTTTGACTCATTTCCAACAACCCTCTCTCTAAAAACGGAGTTCCTGAACTTATCTCTATTATACTGCTCCCCAGCGTTTTTACTATACGCGCAAACAGAACCAAGCATTACTACTGAGTTCGGGTGATTTCAAGTAATTTTTGTGGCACATAACGGATTACTGTTTCAAGAACTTATCTAACTCTTCATAAGTAAAAACCACCACAAATTCATACTTTCCCATCCTTTTAATAGAGAATCTCATTCTCAAGTTTTTCATCCCATTAACAAAAATCTCAGCATTAAGGCCCCTATCCTCTGCAGATCTCATTTTTAACATTAACCTTATAAGAACGACATTTTCCCCTTCTCAGTAAAATGCCTCTGGATCCAGCTTTAGAAGCTCCTCTTTTATCAAAAGCTACTATTTCTGGCCTCTTCATTTCTTCGTCTCTAAGATAATCATCTGCCTCTCTAGAAATAGCATAACTTTCGATTTTGTAGTTTTTCCGACTCCTTTATTCTTGTCCTCAAACCTCCCAGTACTCTCCCTATTACTGATGAGTAAAGCTTTATTCTTAAATCAGGATTTCCATTTTATAAATATTGTAGTGTGAAATTCCCAACCCCATGAATTATTATGGGTTTTTATCTATAATCAATTTCATATGATTTAATGTATATGGTATTCGCTATCACCTCTATCACTAGTATCTTTATCTCTAGTCTTTTTATCACTAATCACTATTCCATTACGTTCTCTAGGGTTCTCTCGATATATATTATCTTCTACACTTCTTAGTGCTTTTTCAATGTGCTGCGATGACTTCTGGCTTCTGTAACTCTTCTGAATATATACTTTCTCCCGATATTTCGAAATGACTACTATGGCGAGATATGATAACAGAATCCCTAGTATAATCCCTCCCTATTTTTTCTCTTTTTCTTCATATGAATACTCTAAAATTGTGTATGCTTCGATTGGAGACAAGGCTAATATATTGTTTCTCATAGTCATAATAGATAGGCATCATGCCTAACCAAACAATAAAAATAACAACGATAATAGTGAAATAGGGATTAAAAAGACTCTCTTCACTCGCATTATTTGTGTTCATATAAAAATACAAAAATACCCACAGAGTCCTATTCCAAACCAATAGGAAAAATCTCTTCTTTTTGGCAAACGTGATATTGCAGTATATCTGCTTTGCATTCTTAGGCAATCTTTCCGCAACTTTCTTCTGGGCTTGTTTGATGTAAATTTTTGCGAGTAAGTATGCAATAAAACTACCGTTAGAGCTAAAACTCCAATTTCAGTACTTTCTGATGAATATGATACACTAAGAAAATATCCTCTAATGTTCTGAAATTGACCTCGATAGTGGTTGCACCAGATACCACTGTTCCGGTATGTACAGTGGTGAGGGTTTAGCTAAATTCAAAGTTTTGATCGTGATAACCAAACTCCACCATCTCCACAGTTACTTGCTTTGGAATAATCCCAAAACCGTACACATTCAGTCTGACGGTGCTCAGTGTCCATGATGTATCTCTTGCCTTTTGAGGTCCGTCACTATTTTGTGACACGTAGACTTCGAGTCTTTAAAAGTTAATTTGTTCAAGGCTTCCCTCCTGTATAGATTATTTTATTCGTAAATATAAATTCCATCATCTCTTTTAATTCTTGGAGGATGGTTCATTCTAATATTTGATATATTAGGAATACTATCTTGTTGTTCAATTTAAAAATCAACTATTAAATTGTGTCTGAATGTATTAAATTTCCTTTTATCGATAAATTATATGACTCTGCAAAGATTCCATTGCTTACAGCTCCAACCTCTAGAGTATTCCAATCAAACTGTACAGATTCTATCTTTGGATATCTAGAATGGATCACGCCACAATTTCTTCTTCGTGCTCTTTCAGTCATGCCGATTGCTTATCTCTGCCGTCGCAAAAATCGTGTTCTCTCTCCAGCTTGGATTGATCGCATTGAGGGCTGTAACGCACCAACTGTCAGTAACAGTAGGGGCGCTGGCTGTAATTGCTGCTTTCTTTTTCATTACGGTTTCACCTTTTTACTCATAGTCATAAATCGTACCGCCACGTATTATACCCAGGGCGCTGATTCATTCTAATTTGACTCATTTGTGGTATATCCCTTCACCGGGCATTAAAAATCTACCCAAATAACTGTTTCTGGAATTTCATTAAACGTTCCCTCGACCGACAAATGTATATCCATTTAGAGACATCCCCATTGCTTATAGGTCCGACATGTAGTGAGTTCCAGTCAAATTGCACGAGACTCTACCCTTTGGATAGACAGAATGCATCCATTTTACAATTTGTTTTTCGTGCTCTTTTAACCATGCGAGCTGCTTTGTCTCTCATAGTCACAAAATTGTGTTCTCTCTCCAACTTGGATTGATGACGGTGACGCTGTAACACCACCCACTGTCATGTAATAGCAGGCGCTCGCTGTAATTAGTTTTCTTTTTCATACATGAACTCCAGTCTTTTTATGAATTCTACTCATAATCGTATACAACACCATCATCCTCTTTTTCTATTTTCGGCGGATGGTTCATTCTGATTCTTGACATATCGGAATGCTATCAGACTATCCATAGAAAGTCAACAAGAATTATCGTTTTCGGAAGTCCATTGAATGTGCCTGTCAATGATAAATTATAACCGTTAATAGACACTCCATTACTTACTGGCCCGACGCGTGAGTGAATCCCATTCAAATTTCACAGTTTCTACTTTCGGATATCTAGAATTGGACCCACGCTACAATTTCTTCTTGATGCTCTTTTAACCATGCGAGCTGCTTGTCTCTTGTAGTCGCAAAAATCGTGTTCTCTCGCCAGCTTGGATTGATGCGTTGAGTGCTGTCCTCCCACCTACTGTCAGTAACAGCAGGGCACTGGCTGTAATTACTGTTTTTCTTTTTCATTACGGTTTCACCTTTTACTATTCACAATTATAGATAACCTTCCTTTTTCTAATCATCGGCGGTTGATTCATTCTAATTTGAGATAAATTTGGAATGTCATCTTTCTTTTTCATCAAAAATCGACAATAATTATGGTTTTGGGGATTATCATTAAAAACTCCGTAGACTGATAGATGTACTAACACTAATGGCCTCCATTACTCCCCGCTATCACTTCTAATGTGTCCCAATCAAATTGAATAGTTTCAACTTTTGGATATCTTGAATGAACCCACGCAACAATCTCTTCTTCGTGTTCCTTCAACCATGCTAACTGCTTATCTCTGGCGGTCGCAAAAATCGTATTCTCTCCAGCTTGGATTAATGACGTTGAGCGCCGTCACGCCACCTACTGTCAGTAATAGCAAGATACTTGATGTAATGGCTACTTTCTTTTTCATCTTCATCACTATCCCTCATTCCCCTTTAGTAATTCCATCCTTCGAACAAAAGAAACCTTTTAATTACTCCTTTTCGGTTTCCAAAACCCCATCACTTTTTATAAGTGGCGGATTATTCATACCCATTTTCGAAATACTTGGAATACTGTCTTTATTGTCTATTTTAAAATCAATGTACAACACTGTCTCTAGCATGTTGTTAAATTTAGCCCGTACCGACAAATTATATCCAACATTCATTACACCATTGCTCACTGGGCCAACTGTTAAAAGTATCCCAGTCAAACTGAACAGTTTCTACCTTCGGATACACTGAGTGAATCCACGCTACGATTTCGTTCTCGTGCGCTTTTAAGATAGGCGAGTTGTTTATCTCTTGCAGTCGCAAAAATGGTGTTCTCTCTCAGCTTGGATTGATGACGTTAAGCGCTGAGACTCCACCTAGGGACTAATAATAGAGCGTACTACCGATTATTACTGTTTTCTTTTTCATACTCTTCCCACTCTTTTCTTTCAGCTAACCCTACTCAAAAATATATAGGCCTTTTGCCCTCTTTTTATGCTCGGAGGATTAATCATTCTAATATCTTTCATATTTGGAATGCTGTCTTCATTGTTAAGGCTAAAATCAATTACCAAAAACCGTATCAGGATTATCGTTAAACGTTCCTTTTTACGGATAAATTATACCCAACTATTTGAACAGCCATTGCTAATAGCTCCTACTCGATACGTGTTCCAATCGAAGTTCACCGTAGTAATTTTAGGATACCTAGATTGAATCCATGCCACGATTTGTTTTTCGTGCTCTTTTCAACCACGCTAGTTGTTTATCTCTTGTCGATGCAAAAATGGTGTTTGCTTTCAGTCAGATTCGTGACATTCAAAACCGTCACTCCACCCTAACGCCAAGACTAAGAGCGTACTACCGATTATCACAACTTTTCTTTTTCATATCCATACTCCCATCTTTTTGGAGGTTACTCAAAATAATACACTCCACCATCATCCTTTTTGATGCTTGGTGGTTGATTCATTCTAATCTGCGACATTTTTGGAATACTACTGCTGTTTCCATGCGAAAATCTACAAAAATAATCGTTTCTGGAATATTGTTAAAAGTACCTTTAACGGACAAATTATACCCGATATTCATCACACCATTGCACCGCTCTTACCTTCACCGAATTCCAGTCAAATTGAATACTATTCACTTGTGGATAATGATTTTGACCCACGACGATTTCTTTTTCATGCTCTTTCCAGCCACGCTAATTGCTTGTCTCTTGCTGTCGCAAAAATGGTGTTTTCTCTCCAACTCGGATTGATCGCGTTGAGTGCTGTCACTCCACCGACTGTCAATAACAAGAGGGTGCTAACTGTAATTGCTGTTTTTCTTTTTCATACTCTTCCCACACTCCCAAATTCAATGAAGTCAGTCAAAAATGTAAAAACATTCCCTTTCTTTATTCTGGAGTGGATGATTCATTCTTATTTTGGACAGGTTAGGAATGCTGTCCGCTTTATCCAGTAAGAAATCTACCCAAATGACTGTTTCAGGAATATCATTAAATGTTCCTTCAACTGACAAATTATATCCAACATTCATTACACCATTGCTCACTGGACCAACTTCTAGAGTTTTTCCAATCAAACTGTATTTTTCTACCTTTGGATATCTTGAGTGAATCCATGCCACGATTTCTTTCTCGTGCGCTTTAAGATAGAGCAAGCTGCTTGTCTCTTTGTAGTCGTAAAATGGTGTTTTTCTCTCCAACTTGGATTGATCGCGTTGAGTGCTGTCACTCCACCAACTGTCAGTAAACAGGGAGGGCGCTTTGCCGATCGTTGCTGTTTTCTTTTTCATACCTAAACTCCAATCTTTTTAGATATCACTCGTATTTGTATAATACTCCGTCCTTTTTATTCTCGGTGAATGGTTCATTCCGATTTGAGACATATTAGGTACATCCTCTTTTTTTCTCCATTAAAGAAATCCACTAAAATCAACGTTTCAGAATTTCATTTACAGTCCCTTTTACAGATAAATTATACCCAACATTCATCACACCATTACTTCACTGCATGTTACCTTTACCAAATTCAGTCAAATTGAATACTATTCACTTGTGGATAATGACTTTTTGACCCAGGCTGAGATTTCTTTTTCATGCTCTTTCAGCCACGCCAACTGCTTGTCTCTTGTAGTCGCAAAGACAGTATTCTCTCTCCAACTTGGATCGATCACATTGAGTACTGTTACGACCACCTACTGTCAGTAATAACAGTGCGCTGCCGATTATTGCTGCTTTCTTTTTCATATGAATTCCTACTTTTCCCCGATGTACTTTATCTTGATTTTTGATAAATCAATCTTACCAGTTATTTGTTCTGCACGTTTTATATCCTGGAACTCCTCAATTGGCTCCAAGTAACAAATCTCCATCTGGTTGTTCAAGAAATTTTAAATCACTAAATAGCATCGAAATTTCTTTATTCTCATCATTATTAATTTTACGTTCAAAATATAACTTCCCGTGCTCTCATTTTTGTAAAACTAATAAACTCAATCTCTTGAACATCATAGTTCCTAACAATTCAGTGGCCACATTATTTTGTTGCTCCTTCGTGATTTGTGGTTTGAAGAAACACCCGCCAAAGAGACACAGTCCGAGTAGCTACGATTCTAGTTTATGAACTTTTTCATTATTATCCCTCTCTGATTTCCACTAATTCATAGGTGCCTGCTTGGTAATACTCCGCTACTGGAATTGCACTATTCGTATATGCAAAAGACAACATCGAAAGTACTGTATTTACAATTAACACCGCTCCATCTGAACCATTATGGATAGATAAATAGACAATATAACAGACCAAGCTGATTATAAAAATGAAATAGCCATCATAAATTCTCTTAGTCGGTTTAAAAACAAATGTCTGAACAGAACGTTTTTGCCCCAATCGATCTTTTTACTTTCTTTTTATTAAAGTTCAAAAAGAAATCACAATTAAGTATGAAATAAGCATAGAGATAGCAAACAACAAAGTTTTAATGCCCAGTTGTTGACCAATCTTGTAGCTCACAAACAAACTATGCAACAAGTTATACAGTGTATATAATAGCGGTTGAATAGCGACGATTATCCCTGCTTTCAACCCATTACTTGTTTTATTTTTAAGCTCGAATTGCACATTTTCATTCTCTAATTCATAAGCGGTGACCGAAACGGTATCAGGTAAACCGCCCCATATCACACTCTTAGGACGTACTGAGCTCAGGTCCATCAAATATTTCTTTCCCTGTACACCTTCTACTAACTTATAAGAAAAAATATTCGAATTTGAAAACTTCAACTGTACCATTCAATCACCTCACTATACAACCCTATTATTCACATCCCAATACTATGTATCTAGAAAAATTAAATAAAAGTCATTATTACTTCATTATATACTGTAGGATTTTAATTGACTATTCTTTTCATAAAAAGAACCCAGCATTACTGCTAGGTTCCACTTCTTCGACCACTGTAGCCAGTATTCTATTTTATTCTTCTACCCTAGTAATAGGTTCACTAGGATGTCCACTGTAACATTACCGAAGTAACGGCGGATGTCGATGGCTTCGAAGGCTTTTGTTAAGTCTTCGCGGTTGTATCCTACGCCTACAAGCGCTTTTTTCTACATCGCTGATTTCACCAAGACCGAAGAAGTCTCCGTTAATCTTAATGTCTTTGATGGCATTCTTTTCAACGTTCAAGCTGAACTCGATTTGTCCGGCTGGTGTACGTTTTGATTGTTTTGAATTCGAATTTTTGGATTCTTTCCCATAGTTCCAATCTGGGTTATTGAGTACTTGCTGCGTAATTCTTCTACACGCACCCAGTCCTCGTCCGTTAGAACATACTCTTTAATCGTAGATGTATCTTCCACATTGAAGATGTTTTTCAAAACACTTCGCGGAATTGTAAGATGTCTAAGTCTTGGTATTCAGGCGCTAAGTACGGTTTGATATTGGTCACGCGTGAACGAACTGACTTTGATTCCTTTTGACGCGATTTTCTCTTGTTTTTGGACGTAAAAATTTGCGACAAAATGCTCACTCTAAATCCAGCATTAATGTTCCGTGCGCTGTTAAACGGCCATTGTTTGAATACATCGCATTCCCCAGAGAATTTTTACCGTCAATTAAAAGGTCGTTACGTCCTTGTAACTCTGCCCCTGTTGCTCCCATTTTATGAAGGGCTTCGATCGCTGGTTCTGTGAATTTCCCAAAGTCACGGAAACTATCACCGTCATCTTCTGTAATGAAGCGAAGCAGATATTTCCCATATCGTGATACACGGCATCCACCGCCTGAGAAACGACGAACTACTTGAACACCCAATTTATCTACGCCATCTTGATTGATTTCTTCGATGGTATTTTTGATTTTTCCCGATAATAATCGCATTTTCGTTAATATAAAAATAACAAAATCGGTTCATCGAGTTTTTCATTTAATAGAAATATTCGATAGCTAAGTTTGTGGTCGCATCGTAAATTTCTTTTCCCATTTCGTTGATTTTTACATAAAACATCTAAAAATCCCCTCACTTTAACTGATAGTTCTAGCGTAATCATACCATAATCACAATTTCTCTACATAAGAAAAAAAGCTTGATTTTACACTGTTTTTACTCCACTTCAACGCGCAATTACCATATATGGTAATTGCAGCCTTTCATAGTCAGTCAGCGGAAATCCCGCATTGATGTTTTCCTCTAATTCTTGCGGTTTTTATAGTAATCTGTAACGTGATTCGCATTGAATGTGAATTACGCGGAGTTGGACCATTCCATACTCCGCGTTTGAAGCTTCAAAGGTGTAAGACCCAGACCACACCGTTGCAACGATATAGTTACTATCAAAATCCGCAAGAAGAATGAGGAAAACATAAAAACGCACCCTTTTCGAGGATGCGCTTGGCTCAATGTTAGTATGCCCATGCAATTAATAAGTAGATGAAGCTTGAACCAAACATATCTGCCAATGCGTGCATAAGGAAGAATGGTAATAAGTTTTTGACCACTTTCTTGTACATGAAGTAGTAAAACAGTCCGTACACGACACCGATAACAATTGCCCATAACATTCCTTGATACGTATGGAATGAGAAACGAACCAGTGTTGAAAATGCTAAAAAGCCTTACACTGATGCTCTTCACTTCACCGATGTCATTAATCCAAGGAAGAAGAACTCTTCGTAGAAACCATTTTAATAGCCCATAAGCGATGAGACATTGGAGATAACGCTGAGAACTTGTTGATGATTTCCTGTGGGTTCATGAGACGGTACAAGCGCGGGTCGAAGTAATTGTATTCGCCGCTCAATGTTGTTACGACGTCGCCGAACAGTCCGACAATCGTGAATAATACCGGTACCCAGATGAGAACGGACCAGTGAAAACGGACCTTCAATTGCTTGAAGTCGTAATGACGAATGACTAAGTATAAGAGTGCAATCGCTAGTAAACTCACCTGTAAGGTAAAGTTACTCGAATACGCTGCCCCGTCGCTATAGGACGATGTCGTCTCCGTATACTGCTGGGCCACTTCCGTTACCGGCTGTAAACTCTGTAGAAATTGTTGCGTGGATCGGATAATAAACTCCCCAAACATGATAATCGTCACGATGAGGATGTCAACCCACTTTAAATATTTTAATGGTTCTTTTGGTCTGATTTTAGTTAAAACAGTCATGATTGGTTCCCTCTTTTCCTTATTGTATCAAAACAAAGTTCTATTTAAAGAAAATCGCTTGTTCTTGACGTTTTCCTTAATAAAGAGTACTCCTTAAAACTAAAATGAACCTAAAATAAAAAGATTTCTACAAAAAGTGACTCTAATAAGAAGTCACTGACTAATTCTCTAAAAGAAGCGTCTCGGTATTTCGATGAACAAGATTACAAGAAGCCCATTACTAAGGCTATGTAATAAGATTGCGTCGAACAAACTTCTTCTTCGTTCATACACAAGAAAAAGAACAATAGAGCCAATAAGATAAGCTATAAACTGTATCCAATTATGAATATATGGCATATGAATAACTGTAAATAAAATTGAAAACGATGAGACATTCTAACAAAAAGCATTCACTTTTTCTCGAGCAAATTATTCAGAAAACCTCTAAAAAGAAATTCTTCAATCAAAGGTGCAATACAAACGAGTTCTAGTGCCTCTAAAAGCAAAAACAAATTTGTCTGCCGTTATTGTTTGAGTTGCCTTAAAAGAAAAATCAACTAGTTTTGTTCGATTTGTCCCATACGCCATTGAACTCCACAAACTATAAATCAAATAATCTGAAAATCTAAGAGCAATATACGTTAAAAAAACAAAAATTAAATCCTTCAGTTGAATTTTTCTTTTTACTTTTGGCTTAAACAATTTTGTGTGTACATGGTACATAAAAATGAACAAAATACCAACGCAAACAATCGTAACTATGAACTTCCACAAATTCGCTTGCCGATCTAGATTCAACGAATTCTTGCGGAACACAAATTTAATTCCACCTAATATGACAATATTCGCTACAAAAAGAATAGAACCCAAAGCGGTTTTTTCATTCGAGCACCCATTTACTTCTACCTCACATGATTTTTCCTTATATTACCGTTTTATAGCAGACACTGTCAATATGAGATTCTAAAAAAAGCAGACTAGCTTTTCACTAGTCTGCTTCATTCATTATTTCTGACGGATGGTAAATCCTTTGTCAGATTTCTTTTTGTTGTTACGGCGGCGAGAATCTTTCCCTTTATATCCGCGTGTATATTCGTCTTCTAAGCCACGGCCACGACGGTCTTCTTTACGCTTGAAGCTTCCTTTTCCGTTACGTCCGCGGTTGTCTTTACGGTCGCTACGGTTGTAGTTTCCACGGCTGTTGCCACGTTTGCGGCTTGGCAATGGACGTTCTGGCGTAATTTTAACTGGAATTTCAGTTGGGTCTTTAATCATGCTCTTCAGTAATAGAGCTGCCAATTCTTCTGGTTCGTACTCGTCTAATAAAGTAAGATACCGCTTCTTTGAAACGTCTTGGTTCCACAGTTTTCATCATTTCGTCGATAGACTCGATGGCTGTTTTTGTTTGTCCTTCCAAAGCTTCTGTTTGCGTTGGTGGACGAAGGCTTGTCATACGTTTACGCGTTAATTCTTCAATCACGCGTAAGTAATCCATTTCGTTTGGTGTCACGAATGTTACAGACATTCCTTCTTGACCAGCACGGCCTGTACGTCCGATTCGGTGTACATAGCTTTCTGGATCTTGTGGGATATCGTAGTTGTACACGTGCGTTACGCCTGAGATATCTAGTCCACGCGCTGCCACGTCTGTAGCGACTAAGATGTCTAAATGGTTGTTCTTGAAGTCACGAAGAACGCTCATACGTTTTTGTTGGCTTAAGTCCCCGTGGATTCCTTCTGCACGGTAGCCACGCATTTTCAAGTCCGCGTGCTAATTCGTCTACACGGCGTTTTGTACGTCCGAATACGATGGTTAATTCAGGCGTTTGAACGTCTAATAAACGTGTCATAATGTCGAATTTCTCGTAGTCTTTACATTTTACGAAATATTGATCGATTAATGTCGCTGTCATCTCATTTGATTTGATACGAACATGTTCTGGATGCTTTTCATAAATTGAACACCGATACGCTTAATATCGTCTGGCATTGTCGCAGAGAATAAAAGCGTTTGGCGGTTTTCTGGAACTTGTTTGATAATCGATTCGATATCTTCCAAGAATCCCATGTTTAACATTTCATCCGCTTCGTCTAAGACAAGTGTTTCCACTGTCGCCAGTTTCAATGTACGGCGTGAAATGTGGTCTAACAGGCGACCTGGAGTTCCCACAACGATTTGTGGATTCTCTTTTAATTGGCGGATTTGACGGTTGATGTCCGCTCCACCGTAAACCGCTTGTACACGAACTTTTTGTCGCGTCCGAGACGGAATAGCTCTTCTTGCGTTTGAATCGCAAGTTCACGAGTTGGTGCAATCACAAGACCTTGTACGCCTTTTTTGCTTGGGTCGATTTTTTGAAGCATTGGCAACCCAAATGAAGCCGTTTTCCCAGTCCCTGTTTGCGCTTGCCCAATCACATCTAAGCCTTGCAATGCTTTTGGAATGGTTTGAGCTTGAATGGGAGTTGCTTCTTCAAACCCCATTTTTTCGATAGATTCTAGTAGGCAGAATCAATCCCTAATTCATTAAATTTCATATGTTCCTCCTTGGATACTTCGGTGAGAAGCACACGAGGGAATTCCCTTCATAACAAAAGTCTGGAGCTTTTCGTAAGAGCACCAGACTTCTACAATTCGTTTAAAAATCAAACTATTTATTATAAATGTGTGTACATTTCTCAACTCAGCGAATAGTATAGCACGCATCCAGCGAGAATGCAAAGAATACAGACCGCCTCCTCCTGCTTTTTATTCTTTGAAAATGCTTAAGAAATAAGACTTTACGGGCTTCAAATCCTTGCGGATTTTTCAATAATAGCTGTAATGGGGCAACGGTTCGAGCCTTTCGTCTCTCACCTTTAAAGCCTCAAAGCTGGAGGTTGAAATAAATTTCAAACTCAGCTAATTCACATTTAATGCTATCCCCCATTACTGCTACTATTGAATCCGCTAGATTTTCCGCCCGTAGTCATAGCGCATTCCAAACTGTAAAAAGCGGGAGGAGGCGGGTGGGTTTGCTTCTCGTGGTGCGGTTGAGAAATGGGACACTTTATAAGAACTAGTTCTCAGGGAGGGACGAAAAAGCGAGGGACGGTGGTGCGTCTCTCGCTTTGCTTCTTTTTTGTTATTCTGCTTTTGGGGCATCGACAACAGCGAGTAAGCCTGTGCCGTTGCTTGATTTGATAAGGACTTGGTCGCCTTCTTTAAGTTCGGCTTTCAAGTCAGCAATCAAAGCTTCTTTGTCCATGTAATGATGAAGAGCTGCCATTTCAAACTGGCCTTTCAACGCATCATAGAGTGCTTCCATTTCTTCACCAGTACAAGTACACAAGTGCGACTTCGTTTGGAGAAATGACTTCTGAGATGCTCGCGTGCAATTCTTTTGAATGTTCACCGAGCTCGCGGATGTCCCCAAGAACGAGGATGCGACGTCCTGTTGCGTCCACTGAAACGAATGTTTTGATGACGGATTTCATCGCGATTGGGCTGGCGTTGTAAGCATCATTCAAGATGGCTGCTCCGTTTTGGCCTTTCACCCATTGCGTACGGTTCTTCGTCAATTCGAAGTTCGCTAAGGCAGACACGATGTCTGAAAGAGGCACGTCTAATGTACGTGCAATTTCAATGGCAGAAGTGCATTGGAAACATTGTACGCGCCAAGAACTGGTAAAGTGACCGCCACGGTTTCAGTTGGTGTCACTAATTCAAATGCTGTATGGTCTGAATACAGTTCGATATTTTGCTGAGAGTTCTTTGCTTCCTTCGCCGACAGTAACGATTTTTGAAGTTTGCTGGTTTTTCAGCTTGTTCGATTCCTGCTGTAATTAAATCTTCATGCGCTGGATAAATAAAAGTTCCATTTTCTTGTAGTCCAGAAAAGGATTTCAAGTTTGGCTTTGGCAATGCCTTCCTTACTTCCCAACTGTTCCATATGCGATTCACCGATGAGCGTAATCGCAACAACTTCTGGGCGTGCTAATTTTGATAAGAACTCGATTTCGTGAAATCACTCATTCCCATTTCTAAGACAAGTGCTTCAGTTGATTCCGGCATATCTAAAATGGTTTGTGGTAAGCCGATATCGTTATTGAAGTTCCCTTGTGTTTTATAGACATGGTAGCGTGCGCCAAGAGCGGCTGCTGTCATATCTTTTGTCGTTGTTTTTCCCAGAACTACCTGTGATTCCAACGATGCGTGGAATACTTTTTCTAAATACCATTTTGCTAATTTTTGAAAAGCTTTGAAGTGGGTTATCACCCAAATGGCACAAATCCCATCTGGCGGCGTTACGTCATGTTTACCCCATAATACGGCTGTTGCGCCTGCTTGAATCGCTTGCTCAATATAATCATGTCCGTCGGTTTGCCCTTGAAGTGGCACGAAAAGGCTGTTCGGACCTAATTTTCTAGTATCAAAGGCTACTGACTCAATCGTTTCGAATCGATGTGCCGATTGATAATCAATCGCGCCAACTGCTTTCGTGATTTCGGCAACTGTTCCAATACTCATCGTTCTTCTCCTTACTCTGCATGACGATCGTTATAGCGTTTAAGGGCTAAACGAATCAATTCTTCGACTAAATCTTTATAAGAAATCCCCATTGCTTCCCATAATTTTGGATACATACTAAATTGTGTGAATCCAGGCATTGTGTTCACTTCATTAATGAAGACTTCTTGTGTTTCAGTAAGGAAGAAATCACAACGAGTTAATCCACTACCATCAATCGCACGGAAGGCCGTTTCGGCATATTCACGAATTTTTGCAGAAACTTCCTCAGGGGTGCTGCTGGAATTTGAAGTGTTGTTGTATTGTTGATGTATTTTTTCGTTGTAATCGTAGAATCCTGCTTGTTTTGACAACTTCTCCAACAACTGAAGTATTCACTTCATCGTTTCCAAGAACCGCCACTTCAACTTCGCGGGCATCGATTCCTTGTTCTACAACAATTCGACGGTCGTATTTGAGAGCTTCCTCAATCGCAGTGGTTAATTCTTCACGATTTGTTGCTTTTGAAATCCCTACGCTGGGCCCATATTAGCAGGCTTCACAAACACTGGGTAACGCAGTGTCCCTTCAATACGATTGTAAATCGCTTCAGAGATTTTTGAAATCTGCCTTTACAAAAAGGAACAAATGGCACTTGTGGAATTCCTGCTTGTTGGAATAGGTGCTTACTAGCAATTTTATCCATTCCATTGGCACTTGCTAAAACGCCACATCCTACATAAGGTAGATCTCAGAATTTCAAAAGGGCCTTGAATGGTCCCGTCTTCTCCGTTTGGTCCATGTAAAATTGGAAAAAAACGACTGTATCCGGTCCTGCAATATCACTTGGTTGAATGCGAACTCCTGTAGATACTTCCCTTCAACTGTTGCAAAAACGAGCTTTGGGTCCTTCTGTTAAACAGAAGCGCTTGATCGAAAAGCAACCGGAGCTTTTAATGCTTCCCCTTTTAACCAAGTTCCTTCTTTTTGTAATATACACGGGTTGTACATCGTAATATTCAAAATAAATCTCTTTAATAATTGATCCTGCCGTTAAGATTGAAATATCATGTTCGGCACTTTTCCCGCCATAAATGACAACAACTTTCATATGAATCCTCCAAACTATTCGCTTCCAGCGAACGACCAATCTATGTGGTCCATGTCTGTTATTTTAGATAATAACCTTGCACGTTACAGTATAACAAAACGGCGGAAGCCTTACAAGTTCAGACAAAATCAACAAAAAACACCTTCCAAAGATTCTCTTTGAAAAGTGTTTTAAATGGCATCCGTCATTGGTAATTTTGCTGAAATTTTCCAATTTTGATACGTTTCGTTATACGTTAATTGTCCAATGCGCACGTTTTGTGTCACTGCTTTATTTGCGTAATGGTAACGATCTTCCGTCAAGAAAATCGGTATTTCATAAACATCCTCTTGCTTATTCACTTGATCAAATGCCAAACTGATTCCTTCGCGGTAAAGAGGCATCATTTCTTTTAAAGCTTCAATCGAAATCGCTTTCAGCTTCTTTTTCAGAACCAAGAAGAAAAAAACTTCGGTGATTGATTTAAAATATCCGTCATCTCAATTTGTACTTGTCTTGATAAGAGCGGTAAAAACTGTTCGATTTTTCGATAATACACTTTAGAATATTCATTATCCAAACATAGGTAAAATAAAATTATTTTGTAATTTATAGAAAAACGGCGAGTGTAAATGTGTTTTTCGCATGAGAGATATAGAGCAAATCAGCAATCTCTTGCAGCGTGAGTTGATGAACGAATTCAATAGAGTCAAAATCAACCCAGTTTGATGGAGCTTCTTTTCCTTCTGCTACACCTTGAAGATATTCCAACACATTTTGCGTCCTTTAATCCACATAAATCCAGTATAAGCATCATGGTGGCAAGACTAGATTTCCCATTCAAAAGGAGGATATTTTTGAGGGATTTCAGACTGTGGTAAGGCAGACAAATGGAACGCGATCGATTTAGTCAACACATGGTTCGATACGCTATCATAATGGATATACAATTGTTTTTGCCACAGACTCCCACCTCCTAAGTTTTTATAATCTCCATTATAAATGATTTTTCAAACTATAAAACATATAAATTAGATTACATTTTACAATTGAACCGTTTTCTTTTGTAACAATTTAGCAACATTCTATACTAGATTTTCTAGCCTTTACACACAAAAAGAGTTGAAGTGATTTCTTCAACTCTCTTTCTCCCTTCTATAAGAGTGTCCATTCTTAGCATTTGACTTTCTGAGTGATTCTTTTTCACCGCAATGTCTATTCTTTCAATCACTTCCCAATAATCTGTTGGAAAGTTCTTTAATTCAACAATATCCACAGGATCGAAAATGATAGACTAAATGACGAATCACTTGGTGATGAAGAAATACAAGGTCTTTAAAATCCTCTAATGAAATAGATTCCAACCCTTCAATATACCTACATAATTCCTTATAAGATTCTTCGTGAAAGAGGCTTTCTTCATGTAGATAATAAAAGAACGTTCCTTCTTCCAGTAGTACATTTTTTCTAATGAATGACATCAACCTAACCTCTTTCCTTATCGCTAAAAAGTTCCACTTTCTGAAAACAAAAAGACTGAGGAAGCCCCCAGTCTAATTTTCTACATTTTTTCTAAACGTTTAATACGGTTTTCCGTTGAAGGGTGGGTTGCAAAAAGAGAATCTCCACTTTCTCCAAACGGATTCGAAATGTATAATGTTGCACTTTGTTTATTCGCTTCCGTCATTGGCGGCGCTTCAGAAATCTTTCTTAGGGGCAGAAATAAGCCCATAAGGTTTCTTGTAAATTCGACTGCTGTTGCATCCGCTAAATATTCACGGTTTCTGGATAATGCGAGTTGTAAAATCGTCGACATAAATGGTCCAAGAATCATTGCGACTAGACCAATTACCATAAAAATTGCATTGGCTCCGTCTTCATCATCATTATCACTACTTCTTCTTCCCCTACCCCAGAACATCATTCGACTACCGAATTGAACCAGTAATGCGATGACTGCTCCAAGCGCAATAGCGATGGTTTGTAAACGAACATCATAGTTGCGAATATGCCCAAATTCATGAGCAATAACACCTTCAATTCCTCACGATTTAATCGTTCAAGTAACCCTGTTGTCACTGCTACCGCAGCGGTTTGAGGCGAGCTTCCTGTTGCAAAAAGCATTCGGAGATTCATCTTGAATAATAAACACTCGAGGCATTGGAACTTGAGCAACCATCGACATATCTGTCACAATATTCCATAACATTGGCGCTTGATTCTTATCCGTGATTTCTCGGGCATGATTTAACTGCATCACTACATTTTGTCGCATTCGAAATCATCATCAATGAATAAATTCCACCAATCACTACAGCAAGGATTACTCCAGCTGTTGCATTATTTAATGTGAAATACCCAATACCGATTCCTACCGCGATGAAGAGCACCATATATAAAAGCAATCACAACAATTGTTCTTCTTTTTATTAGAAGCAATTTGCTGATGTAACATATCAGTACTCCTTCCTTCAGATTAACTATTGATTAGAATTTAACTTCAGGAACTTTACGAGCTTCTACTGGGTTTCTAACAATTCTTCTTTTTGTAAATCCACCGAATCCAGCAACAATGTTTGTTGGAATAGATTCAACAGAAATATTGTATTTCGCAACACTTGAATTGTACAATTGACGAGAATAAGAAATTTTTGTTTTTCTGTATTTGCCAATTCTTCTTGTAAGTTTAAGAAATTAGTGTTGGCTTTTTAAATCTGGATAGCTTTCAGCCAAAGCAAAAACAGTTTTTTAAAGCACCTGATAATTGGTTAGATGCATCCATTTTTCTTGTGGTGAAACGTCATTTCCCATCCCAGCGATTTGGTTTCTCATCGCAATTACTTGAGATAATGTTTCTTGTTCGTGTTTTTGCATATCCTTTAACCGTTTTCAACAAGGTTTGGAATTAAGTCATTACGACGTTGCAACTGAACATCGATTTGTGCTCAAAGCTTCCTTCACCCAGTTTTTTTGTTGTACAAGACTGTTGTAGCGAAAACGCCCCAAATAACTAGCACAACGACAATTCCTAAAATAGTATATAGTACTGACATATTGTCACGCTCCTTTAATTTAAGTACCCTATTATACCATATTTTTCAAAAATACGTGTAAAATAGAAGATAAGTATATTATATCAGATTATAAGGCTGTGTACATCCTTCTCTAGTCAAAATGGACAGCCTAAAGGAGATTTATGATTCAAAATCACTTTTTATCCCCCATCCAACAGGATATCCCTGAAGAGTATCTTTTGCCTATTCCTAAAGCATATATCGATTTTATTCGCAAAAATGGAGCAGGATACTTCAAAAAAACTAAAATTTATACAAGCGAGCCTACTCGATTTGGTATCGATTATGCTTTGTGTAATGGAATTTGCGGCTTTACTTCGGGTGATTTGTTCCCTAGTATCCTTTGCGAAGAATGGCAAAGCAAACAGACCTCTCTCCCCGATTATTTGATTGTCTTCTTCCAAGATGGCCCTGTATATTATTGCTTTGATGTCCAAAAAGGCCCCCATTCAGAACCAAGTATTCGTTTAGTGGATACGGAAATGGATCAATGGCTCACCTTAGCAGAGAACTTCTCTTCATTTCTAGAGCAATTACAGGAAACTACCGAAGAGATTTCTTATGATTCAAAAGATTGGATCTCTATTCATACTTTAAACCAACACATGGGACAAGAAAACTTCCCCTATCAAGAAGAGCTACTAGAAATTCTGCAAGATACCACTCCCCAGCTATTTCTTCGTTGGATAGCATACCTCTTGGAACATTCTAAAAATGAAAATGAGCGAAATATTGCTCTGGAGAGATTTCAGTTTGTTCAATCGTATCTCTCCTTACAATTTTCTTCGTATCCAGAGTATCAAGTCTGTTGCCAATACAGTCCGCCAGAATCATAAAAAGGCTTTTAGAACAATGTTCTAAAGCCTTTTTGATTACATATTCAATGTTGTGAATGAGTAAGGAACTAGCTCCTCTAATTTTTAATTCAAGGATATCTCCTTTTTCCATTCAATAGAAATACTGGAGTTTCTGGTCCACAGAATTCAACCATGACTTGACGGCAAATATTACAAGGAGGTAGGAAGCCTTCCGTCTTTCCTGCAACTGCAATAGCTGCAATGTCTCCTTGGCGGTAGCCTTGCGAAGCTCCATAAAAAATAGCACTACGTTCGGCACAGTTTGTCACACCAAACGATACATTCTCCACATTCGCTCCTGTAATCACACGACCATCCTTGTATAAAACAGCCGCACCTACAGGAAATTTGGAATAAGGACAGTAGGCATTTTTAACACTTCTTTTTGCTTGCTCCATAAGAGCTACTTTATCAATTGTCATTCGTTGAACTCCTTTTTATTTGATTTATTGAATCGCTTGAACAAAACGTGTTGCTATTTCCAGCGGACGAGTAATCGCTCCCCCAACAACAACCGTATAGGCTCCTTCTTCAAACATTCGTTTTGCTTGAGAAGGTTCATGAATACGTCCTTCTGCTACAACAGGAATCGTTGAGGGTTTCGCTGAGAAGACGAACCAATTCAAAGTTAGGGCTTTTTATCTGTTGATTCTGTATACGGAGTATATCCATTCATCGTTGTTCCCACAAGATCAACGCCAGCTTTTTCAGCATTCACACCTTCCTCGAATGTTGAAATATCTGCCATTAATAAAAGATGAGGATATTTTTCCTTGATTTGATGGATAAAGTCATTAATCGTTATGCCATCAAAACGTGGACGTAATGTAGCATCCAAGGCTACAATATCAGCCCCAGCTTCTACTAATTCGTCTACTTCTCTCATCGTTACGGTAATATACTGTTCGCCGCCTTCATAGTCTCTTTTTACAAGACCGATTAAAGGCACTTCTGGAAATAAATCTTTGATGGCTTTTACATCTCTTGCGCTATTTGCTCGAATCCCTTTAGCACCAGCTTGTAATGCTGCTTTTGCCATATAGGGCATTAACGAAAAATCTGGATTATAAAGCGGTTCGTGCTCTAATGCTTGGCAAGAAACAATCAAATTTCCCTTTAAGATATCTAAAACATTCTTACTCATAGTCTTCTCTCCTCTAAATCTCGTCGCTAGCATGATTGTGAGCAATCTTGCTACATGCGGCTGCTGCAATTGCACCGACGATATCATCTAAGAAAACATTACAGACACCTTCATGGTTTTCATTTAATTTTTCTAAAATCATCGGTTTTAGTTTATCTAAATATCCATAATTTGTAAAACCAATCGACCCATATAAATTCAAAATCGAAAATACAATCACTTCGTCAATTCCGTATAATGGATTATCTTTCTCCATTATCTTTTTGGAATGGCGCTGATAATTTTTCTTTTTCTGCCATTTTATCTAGTTCGATTCCTGTCATAATCACATTTTGAACTTCACGTTTTTGAGCACTCGTTGAATGGCGTAGGAAGCATCCTCAATCGTTAATTCCGGATAATATTTCTTTTGAGAAAACAATACTAAATCCGCCATATCTTGAATGGTGACACCACGTTCTTTTAACAATTCAATACAATAGTCATATAGATCGTATTTCATCCTCTTAACTCCTCAATAAAGTATTATCAGCTTCGATTCTGGATACATCTAAATCACCTTCGATAGCATACACTTTTGCATTTTGGAAGCTAATCTTTAATCTTGTTTGAGAACGCGGTAGTGGTTCGCTAAAGACTACTTGGTAACGATCCTCTTCTACTTTTTGAAGTTTGGCAGTAATAGCCATTGGAGTGTGGTTATTTTCAAACAATTCAATGTTTACAAATCCATCTTCAGCAATTTCAGCATCCAAGTATACTTGATTATTTAAGAAGATGAAGCCGTTTGTATATAAGATCCCTGGATGTTCTGGACGTTTGACATCCCAATATGCGAAGTGATCTTTTTCCACATACGCACGAGCAAGGCTTGTTTCACGGAAGTTTGTATGTTGTCCATTTCCTCCCATGTAATAGAAGTATGTGCGGTCCCCAATGGTTACTGGAGCTGATGAATAAATACAACCGCAATCAAATGCACCGTTTCCATATTTCCCTTCACCACGAGGAATTAACGGAGTATTTGTATTTTAAGTAATGCCATCCCGCATGTCGGTAACTATACGTTAATTGTAAATCAACAGTATCGTAGTTCACATCCAACTGATCTCCTTCATGGAAAACAGAAGCAAGACCTAATACATAATCTCCCCGTTTGAAAATCGGCATAGAGTAAATTTGATTTTCATAGTCACACACATTCAGAATTTCTTGAATAGGAGTCCAATTGACAAAATCCTCACTCGTTGAAACACACGGCAGGCGTAGTGAATCTCTCCATGTACGTGTAATTAATACATAACGATTTAATGATTCATCATATAAAATATAGTTATGAGTATCCGCACGTGGATTAAAATTAGATACCTTAATGCATTCATCAAAGTGAATGCCATCTTTAGAGAAAGCTACCGCAATAAAATGAACCCCATTACCATAGTCGATTTTTGTAAACATTTTATAACGACGTGCTTCATCACTTTCATGCTTATCTAGGAACACCGATGTCCCATGTAGAAAGTGTCCAATTATGTTGTTATCTTTAGAACCACGAAAATCCGTCAGACCTAGATTTGGTTTCACCCAATTTTCACCGTCTTTACTCTCGGCATAACAAAGAGAAACAATACGGCTTGTCTCAGGACGATATTGGCGCGTTTTTCGTTCTTCTAGAGAGTATTTTTCTGATTCTACATCATCCGTAAACGTTGAATAATAACAACGATATATTCCTGCTAAATCATCATAGAAGACATTCGGATAACTATTATCGAAACGAATTTCCCACGGCTCTTCTTCCGTGAAGAAGATTTTATTCTCCTTCACGGCTTGATTCACCTTTAACTCTACATTGCTCATACGATAAGGATTAAAAATTCCTTTATCAAAGAAATAGATTTTTTTATTAAGTTTCATATTGATCATCCTATTCTGGTTTTAGCGCTACAAAATGCGTTGGAGACACTTGTTTGAGATCGTATGCACGACCATTTTCGTCGTAGAACTCATGATATTGTTCCTTGAACTCAACTTCATTTTCCTTACGTTTGGCCGCTAAAACTTCTTTTGAACTGATAGTCCACTTCTGGAATCGCTGCAAGAAGTTTCTTCGTATAAATATGCATTGGATTATCATAAATATCTTCACGTGTTCCGGCTTCTACGATACGTCCTTTATGGATTACATATAAGTAGTCACACATATATTTCACAACACCTAAGTCATGTGAAATGAATACATACGTTAAATCTTCTTTATTTTGGATTTCCACTAAGTAGTTCAACACTTGTGCTTGTACAGATAAGTCTAGGGCTGAAACTGGCTCATCTAAGATTAACACTTCGGGCTTCATACAAAGAGCTCGAGCGATACAGAGACGTTGACGTTGCCCACCTGAGAATTCATGAGGATAACGATCTAAGTACTCTACAGGTACGTTTACCATCTTCAAAGCTTCTTTCATCCGCTCGAAGCGTTCTTCTTTATTCCCGATATGATGAACAATCATTGGCTCATCGAATGAATCATAAATTTTCTTTGTTGGGTTTAGTGAAGCATACGGATCTTGGAATACCATTTGAACTTTTTTACGAAAATCCAAATCTTCCTTACGATTGATATCATAAATGTTCTGGATGCGTCCGTTTAAATCAATATTGATTTCTCCATCTGTAATTTCATGAAGTTTCATTAATGATTTTGCAATTGTACTCTTACCACTTCCGGATTCTCCAACAATTCCAATCGTTGTTCCTTTCTTCAACTCAAGAGAAACATCATCTAAGGCTTTTTAATGGCTCCCTAGTGGTTTAAACCATTGTTTCTTAGGATAATAATATTTCTTGATGTTTTTCACTTCTAAAACAACATCACCGACATTCTTTTCAGCTAAGACTTCTTCTTCTTTTTCTTCAAAGAAGAAATGTTTGTAACAAGTACATCTTACAAAATGTCCATTCCCTAGATCGTGTAATTGCGGATCTGCTTCACAACTTCCTTCTGGCAACCAAGGAATACGATTTGCAAAGCGGCATCCTTTTTCTGAGATTTCAGAAATAGAAGGTACACTACCTTGAATCACGTGTAATTTTTTATCCATGTTTTCTGGATTTGGAATCGATTTTAATAATGAACGTGTATACGGATGTTTTGGTTCATCAAAAATTTGAGCGACCGTACCCACTTCAACGATTTCCCCTGCATACATTACCGCTACTTCATCAGCGATTTGAGCAATAACTCCTAAGTCATGAGTGATTAAAATGATAGAAGTTCCATGTTCTTTCCGTAACTCATCGAGAAGGTCCAAGATTTGCGCTTGAATCGTCACATCTAACGCTGTTGTTGGCTCATCAGCAATCAAAATATCTGGATTACATACCATCGCAATGGCGATAATGATTCGTTGACGTTGCCCACCACTGAATTGGTGTGGATAGTCATTCATACGTTCTTTCGCATTGTGGATTCCTAGTTTTTCCAACATTTCAATCGCACGTTTATTGGCTTCTTCTTTTGAAATATCATAGTGCTCGAACAATACTTCCGTAATTTGATTTCCAATAGTATACACTGGGTTCAATGCAGACATTGGATCTTGGAAGATCATCGAAATTTTTTCACCACGTAATTTACGGAATTCTTTTCCGTATTGTTTTAATTTTTGAAGTTCGATTGGCTTATCTTCATCGAAGTAAGTAATTTCCCCTTCAGCTATTCGTCCATTTTTGGCAATAAGTTTAACACTGTATTTACAGTTACACTCTTACCACATCCTGATTCACCAACAATTCCTAAAACTTTTCCTCGTTCTAATTTGAAGTTCACATCTTTAATGATTGGAAATGCCTTTTTATCATTGATGAATTCAGTTTTTAAATTTTTAACGTCTAAAACTGTCTGATTCATTAGTTGTCAACCTCCTATTGTTGTTTTGGATCCATGATGTCTCGTAATCCATCCCCAATAAAGTTGATAGAAAGTACGAAAATGGTAATCACTGCCCCTGGAACTAACCATAGCCACCAGCTGTTTTTGATAACATCTGCAGTTTTGGCTGCATTAATAATATTTCCCCATGTAGGAATATCTGACGGTACCCCTACTCCTAAGAAGCTTAGTCCAGCTTCACTAAGAATGAATCCCGCAACGTTTAACGATAAAGAGACGGTTACTGGAGAAATAGCATTTCGTAAAATGTTGTTGAAGATAATTCGAGAATCAGAGAAGCCGAACGCTCTACATACATCTACATAAGTTTCTTGTTTTAATGACATAAATTCATTACGTACCATACGGAAAGTAGTCATCCACCCCATAACAGAAAATACAAAGATTAGGTTGAATACCCCTTGTCCAAAAATACTAGAAAGTAATAAGATAACAATCATATCTGGGAATGTAGAGAACAATTCAGAGATACGTACTAATACAGCGTCAATTTTTCCACCGAAGTATCCCGCGATACCTCCTAAAAATTGTACCAATTAAAGCTCCAAAAACTGCTCCTGTCATCCCTACCTGAATCGAAACACGTCCTCCATACAATATACGAGAGAATACGTCACGTCCTAATTTGTCCGTTCCAAAAATATGCTGTGCTGAAGGCGGACGGTTCATTGCACTTAAATCCACTGCTTCTGGAGCGTAGGTGGTTAGTAATGGTGCAAAAATACATGCTAATAGAATTACTGTAAAGAAGATAAAGCCGATGAAGGCCAATTTATTCTTATAGAATTTCTTTAAATTTCTTTTCCATAATGGCATAGGTTTCATAACTTTGTCCTCCTTTCTAGTAACGAATACGCGGATCGAGTACCGCAGCCATAATATCTACTAATAGGCTGGCAAATAGGACCACAACGGAAATCATTAACGTTGTCACCATTATTACTGGATAGTCTCCTGCTGTTACGCTGGAAATAATGATTGTTCCAATTCCCGGCCAAGAGAATACGCTTTCAATAATAACAGAACCACCGATTAATAACGGTAAACGGAATATCAATAGGACTAAGATTGGTCGCATCGCATTTCTAAAAATATGTTTGAAATACACTTTCCATTCTGGAACCCCTTTTGCACGAGCCGTTTTTACATAATCGGCATTAAATACATCTAACATAGAGTTACGGGTATATCTCATCAAAGCTGCTACCAACCCGATAGACATCGCCGTTACAGGTAGAATCAAATGTTGAATTCGACTAATGAAAGTGAAGTCTCCACTACTGAAACGACCACCAATTGGTAAAAATTTTTCAATTGAATAGCGAAGAAATTTAAAATTAAAATACCAAAAGAAAAAAATTGAGGAATTGCCGTCCCGATAACGGCTAAGAAACGAGACAATATTATCGATAATCCCATTTTTGTTTAACGGCTGAGATTACCCCAATTAAAATACCGACAATTGTAGAAATAATTAATGAAACGAACGCTAATTCAAAAGTTGCTGGTAATGCTTGTCCAACGATTTTTGAAATTGGATTTCCGTTTACGATACTGTAACCAAAATCTCCGTGCAGAATTTGCCACAACCATCTACCGTAACGAACTATCACTGGGTCATTCAAGCCTAGTTGCTGTCTTAACTTTTCGATTTGATCAGCACTGCTCGACATATCCGGAGAAACCATATAAGTTAATGGGTCCGCTGGAGTCAAATCAAGTGCAATAAATACTAGAAAGCTAATAATCAATAACATAGGAATCATGAATAATATTTTTCTTTAAAAATATATTTCTTCATATTCATCTTCTCCTTAAATAATAGGAGTGAGAGACACCAGTTCTCTTCGCTAGTATCTCCTCACTCCCAAAAGATCGTCCAACAATTACTGATTAACCATTTAACTATCGATAATTTTTATTTTTGCATCCCATGTTTCGAACTTGTAATCGAATTTATAGAATGGGTTACCAAACTGAACATCATCTGGAATAGAAACTTTTTCAGTATTTAAGTACAAGAAGTTTTTTTAAATGTAAATAGATTTAACTTCAATAATTTTTTTCTTGTTCTAATTTTTTTGTAGGTCTGCAAGGATTGCATTTCTTTCTTTAACATCTGAAGCTTCTGTTAATTTCTTCGTTAACTCATCAAAGCTTGTGTCCCCATTTGTAATGTTGTTAAAGTTAGTATTTGTTGAAGCATATTCACCATACCAACTTTCATAACCAAATGATGATAAACCTTTATATCCAAGGTCATATTTACGAGTCTTGAATAATCCAGTAGTTGCGTCTGAAGTGATTTGAGTGACTTCGTTCTTAATTCCAACTTGGTCTAATTGATAACTTACAGCTTGCATAAAGTCTTGTGAAGCTTGGTCTTTATAGTAGTATGTTAATACTAAAGGTTTGCTTGCATCATAGTTTGCTTCTTTAAGAAGTTGTTTTGCTTTTTCTGGGTTATATTCATATTTGTTTGCTGTCTTCAAATATGCATCTAACGCTGTAGGAACCCCTGTGTTGTTTACTTCTGAAATTTCAGGGAAAATAGATTTAGATAATTCTTCACGGTTGATTGCGTAAAGGATTGCTTCTCTGACTTTAGGATTTGCTAAAGCTGAATTTCCTTTTCCATCAATACCTGCTAAGTTCACGATGAAGTAACGATAGAATAAGATATCAATTGGTTTCTTCGTTAATGAACTTACAGTATCTAATTGGCTAATTTCTTGAGGTTTTGTTTGTTGTGTAGAAATATGATTTTTCCATCTTGTAAAAGCTAATACTGGATACGAGATGTAGTTGTAAACTACTTTGTCAAATTTTGGTTTTGCTTTTTCGTAGTTTTCATTACGATCGTACTCAATAAAGTTACCTGCACTAACTTCTTTCACTTTATACATACCGCTTGTTACTGGAGAATTCCAGAATTTGCTGTTGTTTAATTCAAGTGGATTTTCAGATTCTAATTTATGTTTCGGTAAGATGTAGAATTGAGCCATAATTTGTTCAAAAGTTCCCCACTGGAGCTGTTAATTTGAAAGTAACCTTGTTTCCTTCTACAGTAATTCCTGATACTTTATCCGCTTTGTCTTCTTTAAAATCTTTGGCACCTTCAACTTTTAAGAATGCTGCTGGGAAGATTCCGTTGATAACAGAAGCTTTTAAAGCTAATCTCACACTGAACTCAACGTCAGCTGCTGTTAAAAGCTTGTCCATCTGACCATTTAACATCATCTTTTTAATGTGAATTCATAAGTTTTACCGTCATCTGATTTTTTCCATTCTTTTGCTAAATCTGGAGTTGTTGATTCATATTTTGAATCAGCCATTAATAGTGTACGGAAAAGCATGTATGGGACTAGACCATCGCCATCTTGCCAAACATAAGGGACACGGTCACCAGTTCCTGTTAAGTTTCCTGATAAGTAGAAAACTTTTTCTTTAGCAGATTCTGAGCTACCGCCACTGCTTGATTGTTGTCCTGCTGGGCTACAAGCTGCTAACCCCGCTACTACTGCTGCTGTTGCTAAAAGTCCTTTAACAAACTTTTTCATTAAGAACACTCCTTTATTTATATTCTTCAATCAATTCTTGAATTCTGTTATTTAAACGTTCTGCCAACTCCACATGTTCTTTTGTTGAGATTGGAAGCATTGGCCCTCTTACTTCTCCTGTTTCAATGCCACGAAGTTTAAGGATGTATTTACATACAGCGTATAATGAAGGTCCTGATAGTAAGCCTTTAATGACTTCATTGACTTCATCTTGTAATTTACGAGCTTTCACCAAGTCTCCAGCAATAACGTATTCATTTAATTTAAGGAATAGTTCAGGCATAACACCATACGTTCCCCCAATTCCTGAATCCGCTCCGATAACACGACCAGCGATAAACTGTTCATCTGGACCGTTAAATACGAGAATTCTCCTTGTTTAGCACGTTCTCCCATCGCTTTGAATTGTTGTAATTCAAAAGTGCTTTCTGAAGAACATTTAATTCCGATGACTTTATCCAATTTAGCCATTTCTTCAAGTAAAGAAACTGGCAAATTGAAACGAGTTGTTTGAGGAATATGATAAATAATAAATGGTACTTCACTTGCTTCAATCATAGCTGTCCAATGTTTTTTAACAGCTTCTGGAGAAAATCCATAGTATACGCAAGGAATAGAAGATACTGCATCAACTCCTAAATCGGAAGCATGTTTTGCTAAGCGAACAGATTCTACTGTTGAATTTGCCCCGATATGAGCGATAATGGTTGTTTTACCTTTTGCTACTTCCATAACTGCTTCTAGGATTACTTTTTCTTTCCTCTTCTGATTGAAGAACTCCTTCACCAGAAGAACCTCCAACGTATAATCCTTTAACACCTTTGTCGATGTAGTATTGTGCTAGTTTCTTTGCGCGTTCTGGGCTTACGTTTCCTTCATCATCATAGGCTGAGTAGAAAGCCACGAAAACTCCTTTAAATTTTTCTAAACTCATAATTTCCTCCTTATGTTTATTCCTTTATTAACAATATTTCAGCAGTTCGTCTTCCCGGACTGCATTCTCCACTGACGATGTAGTATCCATCATCCGCTCTTACAAAACCGGCTCCACAAAGTGCAAACCGATCGTCCTGTCCTATAGTTGTTACTTTTCCACTATCCAAGTGCAGGATTCGTAGGGTCGGCTCCCATTGAAAGAAGCTCTTTTCTTTTGAAAAGTATTCTTCTCAGTATCCCGGCTGTTGTAAATCTTTTTACAGCTTGGTTATAAACGTCTCGATTGAATCCCCCTAGAATTAGTAATCCGCTTTCATTTAATTGGATGCTGGATGCCCCTAGGACTGAGGTTGGTAATTCAAATTCAATTTGAGTCCATTGGTCTCTCTCGAAGTTGTATCGATATCCGTCCAGATACGCTTCTTGATTAGCACCTCCCAGATAGTACAATTCATTTTGATATACAACCGATAATCCCTGCCCTCTAGCCTCAACTGGAAAAGACGCTTTTTTAGCGAGGTCTCCTGTGTTTAGATCATAGAGATAACTTTCCTGATGTCCAAAGAAGAGTTTGCCATCTACTAAGCACCCGTATCCGCTTTCAATATTAAAATCAAAAGTTCCGATGTACTCTTCTATAACTTTATCCTCTACCGTTATTCGGTAAATCTTTGAGCCAAGAATATAGTAAAGCGTATCCCCTTCTTGGATTATGATTCCTTTATCTGGAGAAATCTCTCCCTCTTGTTCATACAAGAGTTTGAAATTTTGATCATACACGGTGATTCGATTGGTCTGAACTTTAGAGCTTTTCAGAGGCTCATTTTCAGGGAAGTAACTTCCTCCATAGACCAAGATTCGATTATTAATGCGCTTACAAATCATTCCAGCTAGTCCTGGCGGACTCAGCTGATTGACCATTTCAATCTTCATACCGCACCTCTTTTATTTTTGGTAACGCTTGCTTTACCAACATTCTAATAGAACAGTATGAAGATTTCAATAGTTTTGTTGAAATTTTTTTATTTTTCGTTTTTTTGAAATAAATTTATTTTTAGAACTTTGATTTCTTTTTAAAAAAACAACCTAATCCTTCTCTGTTTTTCATCAAGATGGTATCAATCGTTTGAAGCATTGCGTATTGATAACGATACATCCCCAAGTAGTTTCATTGATAAAATATCAATAACATACATCAAAAGCAAATTGAGAATTAACAAATCGTTCATTGTCTACAAAGGTACTATTATAAGCCAATAAGTAAATATCACTAAGCTTTGATAACTCACTTTCACTAAATGAAGTTAGTCCAATAATTCCAGCACCTCGTAATTTTGCAAGACGAATGGCTTTATTAATATCCGTAGTCTCTCCTGATACGGAAATGCCAATTACAACATCCTCCTGTGTTACTAAAGAACTGTTGATTAACATCATATGGGAGTCTGTAACACAGACACTATTCATCCCCATTCGAATTAATCGCTGGTTCAATTCTAAGGCGGATAGTCCAGAACTTCCTACCCCAAAAATATAAATTCTTCGAGCGCCTTTTATTTTATCAAGTACAGCATCCACTAACTCAATCGTTAAATTCTTTTTAGTACGCTCGATTACATGGTAGTAAAAATCTGAAATATGATCTGCCACTAAATCACTCTGGACAATACTTTCACGTTCATGGATACTACTAATTCCTAATTTCAAATCCATAAAGCTGATATTATCGATTTTTTTACAAAAATGAGTAATGAGGGCAGGTGAGGTCCCTATTTTTTTGTAGCTAAGTCTGTAATCGTACTAGTCTTAATCTCATTTGGATGTTGAAGAATATAAAGGGCAATTTGTTTTTCTTTTTTTAGTTAAGGTCACATATTGTTTTTCAATTTTTTTCTAAAATTGTCATTTATACCCTTCTTCCTTTTTGTAAGAAATGGTATAGTGCTCCTAACATTCCCGCATCATTATCTAAAGCTTGCTGCTTCAATCTTAGTCGTTAGGAATCGTTTATTAACGATTTTTTTAGTTCAAGTTGTTTTTCTAGAATCGGCATAATATATTCTTTTTTTGTGCCATGATTCCCCCTCCAAGAACAATCTTTTTCAGGATTTAATAAATAACAGATATTGACAAGGCCTTCTGCTAGATATCCCATCTGTTCCTGAATAGATTCCACCGCAGCAAATTCCCCACCTTTTGCTCTTTCAAATAGCACTTTCCCATCTATTTTTTCATTAGTTTTTTTCTCGTAATTTTTCTAATAAAGCTGTTGTAGATGCCAAATCTTGGAAGTATTTCCCATGAATTAACATATACCCAATTTCTCCAGCGGTATAACTAATGCCCGTCCATAATTCATTCTTCAAATACACAGCTCCACCAACACCTGTTCCAATCGTCAGCATAACAGCTGAAGAAGTATTTTGGGCGCTTCCTTCCAAACTTCCCTAAGCAGGCACAATTCACATCATTTTTCTACTGCGCAAGGAATGTGAAATTGGCGTTCAACTTCTGATTTAATAGGTGTATTTGTATAACCTGGAATCGTATATCCTGCATAAGCAATTTTTTTCCGTTTTTCGTCTACGACTCCTGCTGACGAAATCGCAACCCCTTTAATTTGTGTTTGAAACTCCTCAACTAAACGTAAGACCGTTTGTAGAATTTGATTACTCGTTTCGTCTTTTATGGTTGGAGTTTGAAATACTTCAGAGACCTTCTCGCCTTCTCGATTGAACAAGGCGTATTTGATACTTGTTCCCCGATATCAATACATAAATAGTTCATAAAACTTGCTCCTTTCATGTCTGTAATTTCATTATACACAAAAAAATGATAGCGTTTCAATAAAAATTATTTCAGAAAATCTGTGTTTTACTAAAATTATTTCAATTAAATTTCCGACCAGAGTCCTAGGTTATGCCCTTCAACTGTGGTACACTTAACCCAACTACGAAAGGAGCTAAATGATGTTACAGCTACAACATATTTCAAAAGTTTATCATACAGCTAATCAAGAGTTTCATGCGTTGAAGGATATATCGATTCGCTTCCGTGAAAATGAGTTTGTCTCCATTCTCGGGCAATCGGGTTCTGGGAAAACCACCTTATTAAATATCATTGGTGGACTCGACCAATACACATCTGGTGATTTACTCATCCAAGGAAAATCAACAAAGCAATTTAAAGACCGCGATTGGGATAGCTACAGAAACCACACCATCGGATTTGTTTTCCAATCCTATAATCTGATTGGTCACCAAACGGCACTCTCTAACGTCGAGATTGCGATGACGCTCTCTGGTGTTTCAAAAGCTGAACGCAAAAAACGTGCCATCGAAGCGCTCGAACGAGTTGGCCTAAAAGACCATTTATATAAGAAACCAAGTCAGATGTCTGGGGGACAAATGCAACGAATCGCGATTGCGCGTGCCCTTGTGAATAATCCAAAAGTCGTTTTAGCCGACGAACCTACAGGAGCGCTCGATTCCGAGACCTCAGTTCAAATCATGGAGTTATTAAAAGACATCGCCAAGGAACGGCTGGTTATCATGGTGACGCATAACCCAGAACTTGCAAAGACGTACTCCACACGTATCGTACAAGTATTAGATGGAAACATCTTGAGCGATTCGAATCCATACGAACCAACAGAAGAGAAAACACAAGGCGACATTCAGTTCACGAAGACGAAGATGAGCTTTATGACGGCACTTGCCCTCTCGTTTAATAACTTATTGACGAAGAAAGGCCGTACCTTCCTGACTGCCTTTGCTGGTTCCATCGGGATTATCGGGATTGCCCTTATCCTAGCGCTCTCGAATGGTGTGAGCGACTACGTGAAAAAGGTGCAAGAAGATACCCTTGTCTCTCTTCCACTGACGATTAGCGAGCAGAACCAAAAGCAATCTGTTAGCGACCTCCCCGGACTTAAGCGATAAGCCGTTTAAAGAAAATAATGAACTCGGTGTCAATACGGTACTAACGAAATTATTGAAAAAAACAAATCGGGAAAAAAATGATTTTAGCTTCTTTTAAAAAAATATTTGGAAGAGAATGTTTCTCAAGTCGAAGCACTTACAAAAAGATGTTCGTTATCAATACAATTTACAACCTTACATTTATGAAACCGATACTTCCAATGGTCCAAAAAGTATCCTTCCATCCACTCTTGCAGATGAAGTCGAAACTTCTAACCAAACAATGAAAGGCTACTTGCATAATATTGACTATTGGAGTGAACTTTCGAGTGATACGAACATGTTAGAAAGTCAGTACGATGTTTTGGAAGGACGTTTGCCAACAGATAAATCAGAAATCGTTCTGATTGCCGATGAGAATAACGAAATTAGTGATTTGCTACTCTATAGTTTACGGTTCAAAGATCCAAGCGAATTAAACGATGCAAAAAAACTAGATGAATTAGGTTCTCAAACATATCAATATAGTGATTTCATCGGAAAAAAACATTCAAAAGCCGTTGTCAACACGAACCGATTCGTTAAGGAGAACAACCAATGGATTAATAAAATTGACGACAAATCGTATATGAAGACACAAATCGAGAATGGCCTTGAGCTTAAAATCGTCGGTGTTCTTCGTCAAAAAGAAGGAACAAGATCTAGTGTGAACTCTCCTTCTGGCGGTGTGGCTTATACAAGCGCCCTTATCGATTACACTTCTGAGCAAATTCAAAATAGTGACATCGTGAAGGAACAAGAAGCCAATCCAACCATCAATGTATTTACTGGAAAAGAATTTGCCAAAGATCCAAAACCATTCAATTCGGCTGATTTAACCGAAGAAGAAAAAATTCAATTGGCAAAAAAATGACGCCTGAACAACAAGCGCAATACGTCCAACAATACAACGACAACTTGGCTGCCACTTACGAAGAAAACCTGGCAAAAATTGGGTGTTATCGACAAATCCAAACCGGCTGCCATCGAGTTCTACACCTCTTCTTTCCAACAAAAACAAGAGTTGAAGGACTTCATCAACGCCTATAACACGGCGAAAAAAGATGCCGGCGACGACGATAAAGTGCTCGCCTACTCTGACGATATTCAAACCATCATGTCATCCATTACAACAATGGTGGGTGTGATTACAACAGTACTTGTTGGCTTCGTAGCTATCTCGCTCATTGTATCGTCAATTATGATTGCGATTATCACGTACATCTCAGTTCTCGAACGTACGAAAGAAATTGGAATCTTACGTGCAATGGGGGCTTCGAAGAAAGATATCCGTCGCATCTTTACTGCAGAAACTGCTATCGAAGGATTTATTTCCGGGGTACTCGGTATCGCCATTACGCTCCTTGCGACTTTCCTATTAATGCGATTGTTGCACAAACAACCAAGGTCGACGGCGTTGCACAATTACCATGGGATGCCGCTCTTATCCTAATTCTCATTTCTATCGTTCTTACAGTCTTAGCTGGTCTCATCCCTTCACGCATTGCAGCGAAGAAAGACCCAGTCGAATCGCTCCGCAGCGAATAGCCATTAAAAATTTAAAAAGGTGGATAAAGGCCCAGCCCTTTACCCACCTTTTTTTATTCTCATTCCAAAAATTAACATATATGTTAATTAACAAATATGTTAATTTTAGAAAGCTGTATTCAGCACCCCTAGCCATAAAAAGTGAAAGACAACTCGACTTTTCACAACCAATTGATTTGGCTCTAGGAAGCACGGATTCTATTACCTAAACTAAAAAACAAAAATCCTCTGGACTCTATAGTGGGAACAGTAAAGAAGTGCAAGCAATGTGAATTACCGAGGGTTCGTGATTCATCACTTACCCTCGGTTTGAAGCTTGCTAGGAATTGAGACTTCGGCTCAATCCGGTGCCTTTACTGTCACCACTATGAAGATGTCCAGAGGACTTATTTTGTTTTTTACAAGATTAGGCTAAGGACCCCATTGGATCCCATGGTGCTAATACAATTGGTTCGCTGTTGAAAGCGTCGAGTTGCTCTTTTGTAAGCAAGTCTTTTCTGATAACAATCTGGTACGTATACTCATCCATCCACGCATCGCTCATCATCCAGAACCCTTCAACCCCAGACTCTTCACCCCAACTGTTTTCCACTTTCCAGCGGTTTGGTTTGCCATCGACAAGGTTCACCCCTGTTAATACCATCGCGTGCGTCATTAAGCTATCGCCGTATTCAAGACGTTCACCTTTTGTGAGTGAATAGTCGATTCCAGTTAAACCTTTAAGGTCGAAGTTATTGAGCGCAAGACGACCATTTCCACGGTTTGAAGATTGACCGACATCGCAACCGAACCAAACTGACTCGCCTTGTTCTAATTGGCGAATCGCTAATTCTTTGAAGGTTGCCATATCTAAGTTCAAGTAACGAACTCGGTTCCCAACGACATTTCCAAGCATTTCAACAGTGTATGAACGGTTGAATGGTTTGTCCGCGGTTGGTGAATTGATGATAGACACGTAATCGTCCAAGTTCAAGCCCACGAATTGTTCGAAGAAGCTTTGTGGGGTCAAATTCAAATGACGATGGAATTCCTTATCTTTATCACGATATTCGAAATCGAATGTTTCTGGCGGAGTTCCGAGAGTCACGCTTAGTAAGTCGTACACTTCTTGCATTAATTGTTTACGTGTTTCGTTGATTTCCTCTTCGCTAGCACCTCTTGCCACTAAGTCACGGAGCACTTTTGCGTCTTGGCGAAGTTTTTTATTTAAATATTTGTTCAAATCGCTTGAAGCCGAGCTTGAAAAACTTTCCGGCATCACACTCTTTGGCACAACCCCATATTTCTTGAAGATAGACACAATCATATCCCATTGCCCACCGTCTTGTTGAGGCGTTTGTAAAAGGAAGGCTACATTGCGGCTTGTCACAGGTTCGCCAGCAGTTTTTAAAATATTTTCATGGAAATAATTGGCCTTTTCGTATTTATCCCAAAAGAAAGTATAACTTTGTGAGAGTTCAAATTCTTCGAGCTTGAAGTTATTAAAAAGTCTGTGGCGGAACGTATTGAGCGCCGCAAACATCCAGCAACGACCAGAAGCCTTTTGATTGGCTACTTTTCCGTGCTCCAAATCAATCGAATACACCGGCTGATTTTCCACAACAGAAGCGACCGTTTCACTAGCACCTTTCAAGCCATTCTTCACCGCAGCATTTTGCGCCACGATACGCTCTGGCTTACTTTGAAAACTTTCTTTATATTGTTTCGTCAATTCCTTCGTTAACGTAAACATAACTTCATCTCCTTTAACCTTAATATTCTTATCGTACTCCTCTTAAGAAACGGATGCAATACGATTTAATAAAAAAATTCAATATAAAAAAAGCCTCCTTTACTCGAAAGGAAGCCTAATCGTTTATTTACATCAAAAAAACATCACATATACCCAAAAAGAATACTAAATATAAAACAGCTGATGAAATCTCTATCCATCTAGGGACAACGACAATTTTCTTTTTTTCCGTAAATAGAATCCGAAACAAAGCAAAAAGAATCCAAATTAGATAAAAATAGGTATCTCATTACTCTCACCTTTCCTTTATTAAATCATCCAACTAACTACTCTCTGCACTACTTTTTATTCTTTTTTTATAAAAAAATAGTCGGCTATCCACCACATACCAAATGCAACTAACCACCATGTTGAAATTTTTTTACCAAATTTTCGAGACTAAAACTCCCTAGTATTAAGCTATTAACGATAAAAAGTAACCACAATCAGACAATATAAAAAAATCTTTTTTTCTTGGCATTTCTATATTCACATCCTATTGCTGTAATGATTTACAACTACATTATACTGCTTTCTAAAAATAATAAACAGGATGTTTTTTTATAATAAAAAAAGTAGTACAATTAATTTTTAAGACTGATTTTCTAAACTCCGTTCATTTAAAAGAGTCTAGCTTTTTTTAGCTTATATCTGATTATATTAAGAAATATCTTCTACTTTCAGTATTATATATTCATCAAAAAGACGGTATCTCTACCGTCTTTTTCTAATACCCTCTTATTTAGTAAAATCTGCCATATTAATTGGAATGGACCGTCCGTCCGGCAAGCGCAATTCCGCTGTGCCATCCATATTAAAGACTAAACTATCTAATCCTACGCCATAACCAGCTGCAAACTTAGCAAGTTTTTCTTGGACAGGGTCCACTGCAGGCTCATCATTCTCTCCTGAATCTAAACTTGGCTCACTTCCTTCATTTTCATGAGGCTTTGGAGTCGATGGAGTTTCAGATTGGGATTGCGAAGTGCTTGGCTTAGAAGTTGAGTCTGAAGGTTTCTCTTCTTTCGTTATTTCCTTTTGTTCTTCTGAAGTGCTTTGCGGCGTCTCTTCTGGTTGTTTTTCTTTTTCTCCTTGTCCCTTTTCCCCTGTAGTTGCTGTGGTTGGTTTCGTATTTTCTGCATCTTTTTGCGCATGCTCTTGGAATTGTTTGAGCACTCCCGGTTCTTCCGTCTTTTGTTTTGGATCTAAGACAGGGACTTCAACCACATAATACGATTCATTTTCTTCGTAAGGGTTCGCCATAAAGGTCACACGAATGACATTCCCCGGAGTAGAAGTGACTCCTTTATAGGCTTCAGGAATCGGCAACTGAATTTCCCCTACTTTATAATTATTTTCCAAATATGGTGTCCCGTGGAATTCATCAAAGACACGTACCAATGCTTCTGTTCCTCCCGGAATCTTATACTGTGGTTTCAATCTGAGATGAGTGTCCCCGGCATAAAACGGATAGAAAACAGCATGACTAGCCATTTCATAAGCAAGAGATGCGGTCACTGTGAATGTCCCTTCATAATGAACTTCTGGATAATCTTTTGAAGTGATACTATATTTAAATGTTTCTCCTGGAAGATACGATTTAAGAAGTTCAAAGTTCGCAATATTTCCAACTCCGTCCCCAAACACTCGACCAGATAGTTTCTCTAATTGATGACCGTCTGGAGTCGTGAGTTTTACAATCATATTCGTTCCTAATTTCTCGTCGATTCCCGGAGCAAATGTGAATGAAACACGCTTTTGCCCGTTGGCTAAAGTAAAGGCTTGATTATTAAAAGTGCTTGCTTTCAACAGCGCAATTGCTTCTTCTAATTCCGCACCAGTATACACTTTATTATTCCGTTTTTTGGCTACTCCATCTTCTGGTTTAGAGGTTTCATAATTATGATGAGAATGCCCGCCACTAAACGGTTTACTCTCATCAATCGGTTCTGCATGATGATGATCTCCATGAGGATAAATAATGGAGTTCTTTTTCCTTATCAACCACAATTTGGTCTCGTTTAACCCCATATTCTTTCATAATTCGAGCAATTTTTTTCCTCGATTTTTTTCTCTAACTCTTTTTTTCCGCTTTATTCTCCTGAGTCGTATTTTTCAGAAGGAGTCGGTTCCTGCGTAGTATTTGGTTCGTTAGTCTCGGGTGCTTCCTCAACCTTTCGACCATAATACCGCGCTCTGGCTTCTTCTAGGTTTTCTTTAGGAATCAAATATTCCCATTGACTATTTACGAGTTGCTCATACGGAATGACATGAACATCTTTTAAACTACCATTATGAGCTACTAATAAATATCTGCTTGTTTTTCCGATAATATGATTTCCATCAAATAAAAAAATCCATCGCTCGTAGGGATAATGAATTCCTGGAAATTGTTTTTTTCACTTGAAGAGGTGTCAGGTGTTTGATTCTCCTCTCTAGAACTTGAAGGAGGTGTTGACAGGAATGCTCCGGTTGTTCCTCCAAAATTGGATTGAACTAGACCTGGTGAAGAAAACGAATGCGCGGTTTGATTTAATTGACTCTTATAAATAAAGTGGTAATGGTCTCCGTGTCTCACCACATAACCAAGCTCATTCTCCTCAACAACATCTTTGAAATCAAAAGTATAATGGTCCTCGGTAGAATTCAATGGATAAGGTGTCTTCCCGTTTTTATGCTCGAAAATAGCATCTTTTGGAACTTCTCCATAGACGAAATGATAGTGATCTCCGTGTTTTTTTAAGATATCCATTCGTAAAAAAAACTTCACCCACGATAGTTTTTAGGTTTATTCTTTTTAATTTCTTCAGCCGCTTTCTCGTATTTGGCCATTTTTTTCCTTATCGATTTCTTCTTTTGTTGTATCCTCTGTAACTGGTTCTTCTTGTTTCATAGCGCCTTGTTGATTCACCCAAACAAATCCGCCTAATAAAGCGATACTAGCACTTCCAATAAAGAGTGATTTCTTCAGTAATTTCATTGAATTCCCCCCAAAAAACATTCTAAATCGTATTTATTACGTTTTACAATATACTACCCTACCTTGCTTCTGTCAACCACTTTGTGAGGAAAATCTTCAATCTTAAACTTTTTAACTCTAATTATAACTGTTTAAAAAAATTCCTAAAAGAATCGAGTTTTTAATCGATAAATAAAAAAATTTGAATTATACTAACAGAAAATCAATTACCAAAAGGAGCTTATTATGAATTCTTCTTTCAAAAAAACTCATCTTAATGAATAGCTTATACGGATTGCTTTGGGGAGTTATTTTTTTATCTGGGCTAAATACATGGATGTCATTAGCGAAGCTCAAAAGGCAGGATATTCCGATTTGATTTCCAATCGCTTGTTGGTTGTATTTTTGCTATCTGGAATTTATCTGTTTCCACTTTTTAAAATGGCAGTTAAGAACACGAACCTCCTTGAGTGGAAAAAAATCAATAGCTTTAAGCCTCTCTACGCTACTTGCTTTTCTTAGTTGGAACTTTTGATATTTCAAAAAAAGAATTCCTCCTAAATCATGAAGGCCTCTTAAGTATCTTCGCAATTGCTTTATTTCACCAATTGTTATTCCTTATCTACAAATTCTTCAAACGAAGAAAACAGGCTTAAAACTCTTTAATGGAGACGATATTCCTATATATTTCATTTACAAAAAAACACCGGCTAAACCGGTGTTTTTTTATTCCTCATTCAATCTTCCAAGATAATACTTAAAAAGTATCCTCATCATTCCCTAATTTTTCCAAAGAACATTTCGTCAATATGTTCAATTTTAGGTACTGCTTCTTTTAATATTAATTCAGCTTTTTTTCATTCAAAAATAACGGCTTTTTGCTCTAGTATCTCTGGAATGTTCTTGTCTTTTTACAAAATCCTTTTTCCAACAAACTTAAAATTTGAGACACCGTCATAACATCTATTCCCGAAAGTTTAGAAATCATTACTTGAGTAACCTCATTTTCAGTTTGCAGTAAATAAGCAAGTGCAGCTAAGACTACAAACTGAGGATGTGTTAGGTTAATTTTTTTTAGTTCTTGTTTAATCATAAAATGCCATTTATTATAGGCTCTCATAAATAGCAAACCGGTCGATTTCTCAGAATCATTCTTATATTTTGATGTAAACAATCAAAGATCACCTTAACTTTCTAAGTATTTTTTTAGAATAAAGATAGAGTCTGGAACATCTGAAAAAACTTGTTTTTAAAAAAATTCCAAGTGTTGGATATCTTCACTATCTAAGCTTACAGAATGTTTTTATAATTACACTCCCATCATTATTATCGATAATTTGATGTCCAAAAAGTATATCCCCAAATGGAGTAGCCGTTTTATCCCAAAATTCTTCAAATACTTTTACATGAGTAAGTTCGTATTCCATTGGAGGCATGCCTTCAAGCTCCATAATTCCTTTTTGAACCTGTTTCAAAATTACCTTTTAAAGTAATATTTTTTTAAATCTTCCTCCCAAGTATACCATTTTTTTCAATATTGGCATAGTACTCCCAAGCCTCTTCTTTAGTTGTTTGGATTTTTTTAAGCTAAAACTAAATTCCATAATTCTTCCTCCTTATAATAAGTATACTTATTATAAATATTTTTTTATCATTAGTGTCAAACAGAATAGAATCTTTATTGATTTTATTACTAGCATACAAATCATGGAAATTCACAACTAGGATAGAATATTCTTAAAAAGAATGAAAGAGCCCTTCGGATTCGGCAATAAAACGTGGCCCCTTCCTCTAACGAAGTCCCCACCACTATTGAGGTCTCTTCTCCTCCCTTCAAGTAACTCTCAGTGACAATGCGTTCCCTTCCTAAGCATTGCCGATAACATCGCAGCAGTCCATCAAAAAAGGAAAGCATAAAAATATCTTGCGAAGCCCTACAAACTCGCAGGAATAAAACAAAAACAAACTCCATAAAAGTACGAAAGAGCCCTTCGGATTCTATAGCAATCATCATAGCGAGTGTAATCGATGCGAATTAGTGACTCTGGAAATTTATTTCCTAGAGTCACTTTGAGGCTCGATAGGAGCTGAGACGTAAGACTCAGCCCGATACAGCTATAATGATTGCTATGAAGATATCAGAAAGGGCTCGAAGTACATTGGAAGCACCAGTGTCTTTTACGTGAGTTGTTTTAACAAAAATAAACAGAATATCTGGCTGCTCCAATTGTAGAGCACTATGGATAAACAAAAAGAGCATCAGTGGATTGAAAGAATAGTGGGAAATCGTATTGAAACGAATAAGAGGGAGTTAGGAATTGATTCCTTACTCCCTCTTTGAGGCTTCAAAGGTGAGTGACTACAGGCACGAGCCGGTACCCCACTATGACTCTTTCAATCATCCAACTGATGCTCGAAGGTTTATCCATCCCATCAAAAGATGGATGAATCTGTCAGATATTCTGTTTTTATTTCACCGTAGTTAAAGCAATGAACTGCTCGATGTTGTCGGCAACTTGCGCGAGTGCCTTCTTCCAAAATGCGCTGTCCTCAACATCCACGCCCAACACCTTCGCAGTATCTTCCGCAGAAGTCACGGTTGTCGCACGCAATAACTCTTGATATTTCTCAACGAATCCTTCAGGTTGCTCTTGATAGATGGCATATAAACCTTTAGAGAACAATCCTCCGAATGCGTATGGGAAGTTGTAGAAGCTTAAGCCGCTGCTGTAGTAGTGCGGTTTGCAAGCCCACATATATGGATGCATTGCGTCTGGATCTAATCCGTCGCCGTATGCTTCTTTTTGCGCATCCAACATTAATTTTTCTAAATCTTTCGAGAACATAAAGCTCTTTTCACGGTTTTCGAATACGGATGCTTCGAATAAATAACGTGAGTAGATGTCCACGATGATTTGTGTTGTATCTTGTAATTGTGATTCCAATAAGGCAACTTTTTCAGCATCGCTTGCTTGTTTAATCACTGTATTCATCACGATGTTTTCATTGAATGTTGAAGCAGTTTCAGCAACAGGCATTGAGTACTCTTGGTTTAATACACGGTGGTTTTCGATATGTAAACCGTGGTACGCATGTCCCTAATTCGTGCGCAATCGTTACTACGTCGCTTAATGAACCAGAGAAGTTTGTTAAGATACGTGATTGTTTGATGAATGGTAAGTTGCTACAGAACGCGCCCCCTACTTTTCCTTTACGTGGTAAGAAGTCGATGTAGTTGTTTTCGTAAGCTTCTTTTGTCATTTGCGCTAAATCTTCTGAGAAGCCTTTGAAGTTTTCTAATAAGAATTCTTTAGACTCTTCGATTGTGAAACGACGTGAGCTTTCTCCGATTGGTGCAAATAAGTCGTAGAATGGTAATCCATTTTCATGACCTAAGAGAGAAGCTTTATGTTTTAAGTAAGCGCGGAATTGTGGTAAATATTCGCGAATCGCTTCAAGAAGCGCATCCAATGTTTTACGAGACATACGAGATGCTTCTAATGTTTGTGCGAGTGGAGATTCGAATCCACGTAAGCTTGTTTCTGTTAATACTTGTTGTTTAATATTGTTTAAGGCAAATGCGATTGGTTCTTTGATGGTATCGTACATCTTCAATTCTGTTTCGTACGCTTCTTTACGAACCGCTGCATCAGCATCATACGCCATATTACGAATTTCGCTAAGCGTTACTTTTTCGCCTTTAAATTCGCCTTCAACGCCTGAAGTCATCGCTTCGAAAAGTTGTTCCCAACCGTCTCCACCGCTGATAGAGAATTTCGCAATCACATCTTCTAATTCATCTGATAATAAATGTTTGTATTGTTTCTTCGCTTCTGCAAAGTAGAATTCGTAGTCTTTTAGATTTTCGTCGGAAGTGATATCTGTTTCCACGCTTCCGATAAATTTGTAGACTTTTGTATATGCACTGTTTAACGCAGCATACGCATTGCCGAATAAAGTACGATATTTATTCGCTGTTTCGTCTGTCGTGTTAGCAGTTAATGTTAAATTAATGTAGTTCCCAAGACGACTACTTAATACACTAAACTCTTCTAGTGCTGCAATTGCCGCTTTGATAGACTCTAAGTTATCTTCGAGCGTTAAGCCGTTGAATACCTCTCTAAAGTTTGAAAAACGTTCAAAATCACGTTTAAACTCTTCACTTTCAAATGAAGGATAGATTTCTTTTAATGACCATTCTGTTGACATTTTGGATCCCCCTTATTTTCACTATATGTTTTATTCTACCCAATTTTTCAGAAAAATTCATAGTGTAAGTACCTTTTATTCTCCCCCAAACAACGTGTATACTTAAAGGGCAAACACTGTTCAAAAAGGAGTTCTTATGAAAAAGACTTGGAAAGAATTGTTCCCAGATGCCCTTCTTGGAGAATCGACTCAAAAATACTGTTCCTGTACAGTTGAACGGCGAAACGATTTTTTTCTCTTAGAAGAAAGTTTATCAGAACGTGAACGATTCCTCATTCAAACACTAACTACACAACCGACAAAAACAACTGCTCCAACGCATCCTTGGCTTGCCTACTTAGAAGGAAAAGGGGCTCTTCCAAGCGAGACCGCATATATTCAAAGCGTGCATTTAGCCGTCTTTCCAAAACAGGAAGGTGTCTTTCACGAAAAAGACTGGTTAGAATTCGTCGAGAACCTAACCGTTGGGGCGCTTGCTATCTTCAAAAATTTCCGCCATCATTACACGCTGGTCGTGAATCCGGGAGTCTCAACCGCTCTTGCTAGCACTCTTTTTGAAGTAAAATCCGCTATTGAAGACGACTTTGCGGTAGAGCTACAAATCTTTATTGGGAACCGCTGGGCGACCAATACGAATACACCCTTACTATACCAAGCCGAGAAAGCTCTATTTGTTGAATATTTATTACATTCTCACAAACGTTCTTGCCTCGAGTTTTCTCCTGTTCTACTATGGGGAATCGCCAATGGACTGGTGGATATTGCCCCGATTGCGGATGAACTACTCCTTCTTTTTAAACGTAGAAGAAGTAAAAGAGGTCGTTGAAGCACTTTGGGATGCCCATGGAAATGTCTCAAAAGCCAGTAAAAAAATTGTTCTTACATCGGAATACCTTGCAGTATCGCATCGATCGTTTTGCAGAACAAACTGGGCTCAACGTCAAGGACATGAACGACCTTACGCTCTGTCACTTACTCTTACAAAAACAAAGTTACTAAAAAAACAGCCACTTCTATATAGCATAGAAGTGGCTGTTTTTCATTATAATATTAAACTTTTACAGCTTCTTTTTTTAGGAGCGACTTTTTGTTTCTTTAATCGTCACTTTTCCCTTTTTGAGAACCGATTGTCACTTTTTTTGGCCGAAGCGAATTTCTCCGCTGAGGAGTGCTTCACTTAGTGGGTCTTCGATTTTCTTTTGAATTGCACGACGAATTGGGCGTGCCCCGTATTCTGGGTCGAATCCTTCTTCTGCAATTAAATCAATCACACCTGAAGTGAATTTCAATTCGATATTGAGTTCCGCAAGACGTGTCTTAATATCTTTTGTCATCAATTGAACGATTTGACGTAATTCCGGTTTCGTTAATTTATGGAAGACGATAATTTCGTCGATACGGTTTAATAGTTCTGGACGGAACGCATTCTTCAACTCTTCACGGATACGTTTTTTCCATTGCAGCATGGTCATGTTGGATGGTTTTTCGCGCCGAAACCAACTGATTTTTCATCTCTGAGAGCTGTTGCCCCAAGATTTGATGTCATGATGAGAATCGTATTTCTGAAGTCGACTTTACGTCCTTTTGAATCAGTCAAATGTCCATCATCTAAGACTTGTAATAAAATATTAAACACATCTGGGTGGGCTTTTTCAATTTCATCTAAGAGAATCACAGAGTAAGGTTTGTTGCGAATTTTTCTCTGTTAATTGTCCCCCTTCATCGAATCCAACGTATCCTGGAGGTGAACCCACTAAACGGCTAACCGCGTGTTTCTCCATATACTCAGACATATCGATACGAACAAGTGCGTCTTGGTCGCCAAACATTGCTTCCGCTAAAGTTTTGGCTAGCTCTGTCTTACCAACCCCTGTAGGTCCAAGGAATAAGAATGAACCGATTGGACGTCTTGGATCTTTCAACCCACTACGCGCACGGCGAATGGAACGAGCCACTGCTGATACAGCTTCTTCTTGTCCAATCACGCGTTGATGCAATTCTTTTTCAAGATGCACGAGACGTTCACTTTCTTTTTTCTCCATTTGTTTTAATGGAATACCAGTCCATTGGGATACCACTTCGCGATATCTTCTTCAGTAATGGCCGCAACGAATTCTTGTTTCGCTTCGATTTCTACTTTTTGACGAAGTTTTTTTCAAGCTTGTCGCGTTTGGCTTGTTCTTTCTTGCGTAAACGAGCTGCTTCTTCGAATTTTTTTGTTCACGAATCGCTTCGTCTTTCTTCACTGCGAGTTCTGCCACTTCTACTTCGAGTTTTTGAAGTGGTGAGTGTTTACCACTGCGGTCCAGACGGGCTTTTGCAGCTGTTTCGTCCATCAAGTCGATGGCTTTATCTGGTAATTTACGAGATGTAATATAACGAACCGATAATTGTACCGCTGCTTCAATCGCTGCGTCTGTGATTTCCACACGGTGGTGGTCTTCATAACGTTTGCGAAGGCCTTTTAAAATTTCAACAGTGTCATCTGCGCTAGGTTCGTTGACATGAACAGAGGCAAAACGACGTTCTAAAGCTGCATCTTTTTCAATATATTTTTGATACTCATCTAAAGTTGTCGCCCCAATAACTTGGATTTCACCACGAGCAAGGGCAGGCTTTAGAATATTAGAAGCATCAATCGAACCTTCCGCTCCACCGGCACCAATCAACGTATGCAACTCATCAATAAAGAGAATCACATCTTGTTCGCGGTATACTTCATCCAAAATTTTCTTCATGCGCTCTTCGAATTCACCACGATATTTTGTTCCTGCAACGACTGCACCCATATCTAACATCATTAAACGCTTCTCAGCAATTTCTTCAGGAACTTCTCCAGAGACCATTCGTTGAGCTAAGCCTTCAACAATAGCTGTCTTACCAACACCTGGTTCCCCAACGAGGACAGGGTTATTTTTTGTACGACGGCTAATGATTTGGATAATGCGGCGTACTTCCTCTTCACGACCAACAACTGGGTCAATCTTTCCTTGACGGGCTAATTCAGTTAAGTCACGCGCTAAGCTGTTTAATGTAGGGTTCCCTCTTGGCTAGATTCTTGGCGGGCTTTTTCTTTTAGCAGCTCCAGAACTAGCAGGTTGAATTCCTATTTTTCCCGTAGATTTCTTTCATTAATTCTTGAGGGTCAACTTGGTTATCACGAAGAATCTTCGTTGCTAATACTTCTTCACGTAATAAGGCTAATAATAAGTGTTCTGTTCCTACTTGTGGCACTTCGAGGCGTTTTGCTTCATCTGTAGCAGATAAAATCACCTTTTTAGCTCTAGGAGAATAAGGCATTAAATAAGGATCCATCTGTTTACGGTTTGAGCCATATCCTGTCAGTGATTCGATTTCCGTACGAACGATTTCTGCTGTGAGACCTGCCGCACGTAGTACATGTCCAGCAATCCCTTCTTGTTCTAAGATTAATCCTAATAATAAATGCTCTGTCCCGACAGCCTGATGCTTAAATAAAATAGCTTCTCTAGCAGCTAAAACCATCGCACTTTTTGCTTTTGGTGTAAAAATTTCACTCATGGACTTTATCCTTTCTGTTTCTAACGATACTTCAAGTTATCGATTAATTTTTTTCATCATATTACTACGAATTTCATCTCCATTTTTTTAACAGAAACTGGAAACGTGTCCTTTTCCATCATCAAAGCCATCATTTGGGCTTCACGTTTTGATATTAATTCGTTCTCATATAAATTTTGTAATAAATGATTTGCTTCTCGTACTGATAATTGAGGCGGAATTAAATCTCCTAAAGTGTTTAGAACATCCATTTCATCTACTAAATTGACTTTCATTATGCGGATATATCCACCGCCACCTCGCTTACTTTCTACGACATACCCTTGTTGGATGGTAAAACGAGTATTAATCACGTAATTAATTTGAGAAGGAACGCAATTGAATTGATCTGCAATCTCACTGCGTCTGATTTCTACTGTTTCATTCGAAAGCAATACATTTTTTTAAATAACTTTCTATCAAATCGGACATATTTTTGATTCTGATTTTTGCATTCATCTTCCTCCTTTAACCTTGACTATATTTGACTTTAATTATACAAAAGTTTTTCCCTCATTGCCAATTAAATTGTCTTTAAAACAAAAAGAAGCTAGACATTTGTCTAGCTTCTTTTTCTTCATAATTATCGGGAATACAGGATTCGAACCTACGACCCCTTGGTCCCAAACCAAGTGCTCTACCAAGCTGAGCTAATTCCCGTAAGTAAAAAATGCACCCAACAGGAGTCGAACCTGTAACCGCTTGATTCGTAGTCAAGTACTCTATCCAATTGAGCTATGGGTGCATTGTATATTTAGTTAATGCCGAGGACCGGGGTCGAACCGGTACGGTCATCACTGACCGCAGGATTTTAAGTCCTGTGCGTCTGCCAATTCCGCCACCCCGGCATGGGCCATGGTTTTACATTGGCTAAGCGGAAGACGGGGTTCGAACCCGCGACCCCCACCTTGGCAAGGTGGTGTTCTACCACTGAACTACTTCCGCAAATTTGGTTTTAATGCCGGCTAAAGGACTTGAACCCTCGACCCTCTGATTACAAATCAGATGCTCTACCAACTGAGCTAAGCCGGCTATGAGTGATACAGGGCTCGAACCTGTGACCCTCTGATTAAAAGTCAGATGCTCTACCAACTGAGCTAATCACTCATCAATGGAGGTTAACGGGATCGAACCGCTGACCCTCTGCTTGTAAGGCAGATGCTCTCCCAGCTGAGCTAAACCTCCATTATAATAAAGCGTGGCAACGTCCTACCCTCGCAGGGAGAAACCCCCAACTACTATCGGCGCTAAGAAGCTTAACTTCTGTGTTCGAGATGGGAACAGGTGTATCCTTCTTGCCATCGTCACCACACTTTATTTCTGAAAAAACTTTCGTTCTTTCAAAACTGAATCTATATCCAACGCCATCAATCTACCAGCTATACAACTCGTGGTTAAGTCCTCGACCGATTAGTACTAGTCCGCTCCATGCCTCGCGGCACTTCCACTTCTAGCCTATCTACCTGATCGTCTCTCAGGGGTCTTACTCACTTAATGTGATGGGAAATCTCATCTCGAGGGGGGCTTCACGCTTAGATGCTTTCAGCGTTTATCCCGTCCACACATAGCTACCCAGCGATGCTCTTGGCAGAACAACTGGTACACCAGCGGTGTGTCCATCCCGGTCCTCTCGTACTAAGGACAGCTCCTCTCAAATTTCCAACGCCCGCGACGGATAGGGACCGAACTGTCTCACGACGTTCTGAACCCAGCTCGCGTACCGCTTTAATGGGCGAACAGCCCAACCCTTGGGACCGACTTCAGCCCCAGGATGCGATGAGCCGACATCGAGGTGCCAAACCTCCCCGTCGATGTGAACTCTTGGGGAGATAAGCCTGTTATCCCCAGGGTAGCTTTTTATCCGTTGAGCGATGGCCCTTCCATGCGGAACCACCGGATCACTAAGCCCGACTTTTCGTCCCTGCTCGACTTGTAGGTCTCGCAGTCAAGCTCCCTTCTGCCTTTTACACTCTTCGAATGATTTCCAACCATTCTGAGGGAACCTTTGGGCGCCTCCGTTACACTTTTAGGAGGCGACCGCCCCAGTCAAACTGCCCGTCTGACACTGTCTCCCACCCCGGTGAGGGTGCGGGTTAGAGTGGTCATGTCACAAGGGTAGTATCCCACCGTTGCCTCCTCCGAAACTGGCGTCCCGGATTCTTCAGCTCCCTACCTATCCTGTACATGTGACACAAACACTCAATATCAAACTACAGTAAAAGCTCCATGGGGTCTTTCCGTCCTGTCGCGGGTAACCTGCATCTTCACAGGTACTATAATTTCACCGAGTCTCTCGTTGAGACAGTGCCCAGATCGTTACGCCTTTCGTGCGGGTCGGAACTTACCCGACAAGGAATTTCGCTACCTTAGGACCGTTATAGTTACGGCCGCCGTTTACTGGGGCTTCAATTCAAAGCTTCGCTTGCGCTAACCTCTCCTCTTAACCTTCCAGCACCGGGCAGGCGTCAGCCCCTATACGTCATCTTTCGATTTTGCAGAGACCTGTGTTTTTTTGATAAACAGTCGCCTGGGCCTATTCACTGCGGCTGGTATTGCTACCAGCACCCCTTCTCCCGAAGTTACGGGGTCATTTTGCCGAGTTCCTTAACGAGAGTTCGCTCGCTCACCTTAGGATTCTCTCCTCAACTACCTGTGTCGGTTTGCGGTACGGGTCCTATAAATCTTGCTAGAAGCTTTTTCTCGGCAGTGTGACATCAGAAACTTCGGTACTAAACTTCCTCCCCGTTACAGCTTGTCGCATCTGTGATAAGCATTTGACTCATCATCCGACTCACTGCTTGGGCGTACACTTCCAGTCGTACGCTTTTTCTTAGCCTCCTGCGTCCCTCCATTGCTCAAACGATTTATAGAAGTACAGGAATATCAACCTGTTGTCCATCGACTACGCCCTATCGGCCTCGCCTTAGGTCCCGACTAACCCTGGGAGGACGAGCCTTCCCCAGGAAACCTTAGTTATTCGGTGGACGGGATTCTCACCCGTCTTTCGCTACTCATACCGGCATTCTCACTTCTAAGCGCTCCACATGTCCTTACGGTCATGCTTCTCCGCCCTTAGAACGCTCTCCTACCACTGGACCATAAGGTCCAATCCACAGCTTCGGTAATCTGTTTAGCCCCGTTACATTTTCGGCGCAGGGTCACTCGACTAGTGAGCTATTACGCACTCTTTGAATGATGGCTGCTTCTAAGCCAACATCCTAGTTGTCTGTGCAACCCCACATCCTTTTCCACTTAACAGATATTTTGGGACCTTAGCTGGTGGTCTGGGCTGTTTCCCTTTCGACTACGGATCTTATCACTCGCAGTCTGACTCCCGGATATAAATACATGGCATTCGGAGTTTATCTGAATTCGGTAACCCGAGATGGGCCCCTAGTCCAAACAGTGCTCTACCTCCACGATTCTCACTTCCGAGGCTAGCCCTAAAGCTATTTCGGAGAGAACCAGCTATCTCCAAGTTCGATTGGAATTTCTCCGCTACCCACACCTCATCCAAGCACTTTTCAACGTGCCCTGGTTCGGTCCTCCAGTGCGTTTTACCGCACCTTCAACCTGGACATGGGTAGATCACTTGGTTTCGGGTCTACGTCCACATACTTCATGCGCCCTATTCAGACTCGCTTTCGCTACGGCTCCGACTCTTCATCTTAACCTCGCATGTAAACGTAACTCGCCGGTTCATTCTACAAAAGGCACGCCATCACCCATTAACGGGCTCTGACTACTTGTAAGCACACGGTTTCAGGTACTCTTTCACTCCCCTCCCGGGGTTCTTTTCACCTTTCCCTCACGGTACTGGTTCACTATCGGTCACTAGGTAGTATTTAGCCTTGCCAGATGGTCCTGGCGGATTCCGACGGGATTCCTCGTGTCCCGCCGTACTCAGGATGCTAGTAGAGTTCGTCAAGATGTCGCGTACAGGATTGTCACCTTCTTTGATGGGCCTTTCCAGACCACTTCTGCTATCTTGATGTCTTCTCACGTTCTAGTCTCTACAACCCCAACAAGCAAGCTCGTTGGTTTGGGCTCCTCCCGTTTCGCCTCGCCGCTACTCAGGGAATCGATTTTTTTCTTTCTCTTCCTGCAGGTAATGAGATGTTTCAGTTCCCTGCGTGTACCTCCCTAATGAGCTATGTATTCACTCATTGGTAACACCCCTATGAAAGGTGCTGGGTTCCCCCATTCGGAAATCTTTGGATCTTAGCTTACTTACAGCTCCCCAAAGCATATCGGTGTTAGTTCCGTCCTTCTTCGGCTCCTAGTACCAAGGCATCCACCGTGCGCCCTTATTCACTTAACCGTTGGTTAAATGTCGCATAGCGTTGCGTTTTGTTAAAAAACTCTTTTCGTTAGATCTTACTCTAACGCTCGGTAAATTAATTGGTTATTTGTTGTGATATAGTATTCAGTTTTCAAAGAACAAAATTGAGAGATAAACCTCTCAAAACTAAACAAAGAAGTCTAAACCCTGTAGGGTTCCGTATTACCTTCAATACCTTACGGCACTGAGGTTTATCCTTAGAAAGGAGGTGATCCAGCCGCACCTTCCGATACGGCTACCTTGTTACGACTTCACCCCAATCATCTATCCCACCTTAGGCGGCTGGCTCCAAATGGTTACCTCACCGACTTTGGGTGTTACAAACTCTCGTGGTGTGACGGGCGGTGTGTACAAGACCCGGGAACGTATTCACCGCGGCGTGCTGATCCGCGATTACTAGCGATTCCGGCTTCATGTAGGCGAGTTGCAGCCTACAATCCGAACTGAGAATGGCTTTTAAGAGATTCGCTTACCCTCGCGAGTTCGCTGCTCGTTGTACCATCCATTGTAGCACGTGTGTAGCCCAAGTCATAAGGGGCATGATGATTTGACGTCATCCCCACCTTCCTCCGGTTTGTCACCGGCAGTCTCACTAGAGTGCCCAACTGAATGCTGGCAACTAGTAATAAGGGTTGCGCTCGTTGCGGGACTTAACCCAACATCTCACGACACGAGCTGACGACAACCATGCACCACCTGTCACTTTGTCCCCGAAGGGAAAGCTCTATCTCTAGAGTGGTCAAAGGATGTCAAGACTTGGTAAGGTTCTTCGCGTTGCTTCGAATTAAACCACATGCTCCACCGCTTGTGCGGGTCCCCGTCAATTCCTTTTGAGTTTCAACCTTGCGGTCGTACTCCCCAGGCGGAGTGCTTAATGCGTTAACTGCAGCACTGAAGGGCGGAAACCCTCCAACACTTAGCACTCATCGTTTACGGCGTGGACTACCAGGGTATCTAATCCTGTTTGCTACCCACGCTTTCGAGCCTCAGCGTCAGTTACAGACCAGAGAGTCGCCTTCGCCACTGGTGTTCCTCCATATATCTACGCATTTCACCGCTACACATGGAATTCCACTCTCTCTTCTGCACTCAAGTTCCCCAGTTTCCAATGACCCTCCCCGGTTGAGCCGGGGGCTTTCACATCAGACTTAAGGAACCGCCTGCGCTCGCTTTACGCCCAATAAATCCGGACAACGCTTGCCACCTACGTATTACCGCGGCTGCTGGCACGTAGTTAGCCGTGGCTTTCTGGTTAGATACCGTCAAGGCGCTAACAGTTACTCTAGCACTTGTTCTTCTCTAACAACAGAGTTTTACGATCCGAAAAACCTTCTTCACTCACGCGGCGTTGCTCCGTCAGACTTGCGTCCATTGCGGAAGATTCCCCTACTGCTGCCTCCCGTAGGAGTTTGGGCCGTGTCTCAGTCCCAATGTGGCCGATCACCCTCTCAGGTCGGCTATGCATCACGGCCTTGGTGAGCCGTTACCTCACCAACTAGCTAATGCACCGCGGGTCCATCCATCAGCAGAAGCTTGCGCCTCTTTTCCTCTTCAAGCCATGCGGCTCGAAGACCTATGCGGTTTTAGCATCCGTTTCCGGATGTTATCCCCTCTGATGGGCAGGTTACCCACGTGTTACTCACCCGTTCGCCACTAGATTGACCAGTGCAAGCACCGGTCGCTCTCGTTCGACTTGCATGTATTAGGCACGCCGCCAGCGTTCGTCCTGAGCCAGGATCAAACTCTCATGAAAAATTTGAATTTTCATGAGCTTTGAAAAGCTCATTTTAATTACTGACTTATTGTATCTCTTTAAGAGATAAGAAATTGTTGTTTCTTCATTAAAAATAATGAAGTCCCTACACATTTGGTTCGTCTTCTTTGTTCAGTTTTTCAAAGGTCAATCGTTGTTTTTGCAACAACTTCTATATCCTATCATAGGACATTTTTTTACTGTCAACAGTTTTTTTATTCAACTTTTTTTCAAAGTTTTTTTGGAACTGTTTTTAAAAGCGAACGTTCGCTTCACAGTGATATTAATTTATCATAACCAAAGACTGTTTGCAAACGAAATGATTTATTTTTTTAAAAAAATTTTTTTCAATTCCTTTTTTTCATTGATTTTTTTCAATAAAGTCTTTACTTTCTTTTTAGAGGCTCGTATAATAAAAAAAGTACATCAGCCGAAATAGCTCAGTTGGCAGAGCAACGCACTCGTAACGCGTAGGTCGCAGGTTCGACCCCTGTTTTTCGGCATCTATTAGAAAAGCGTTCAAGAAGAGGTCAAATGAATCTTCTCGAACGCTTTTTTTGTTATTATTTCTGTACGAGTATTCACTTTACTCTTTTTGGAGCAGAGTAAACTGAAACGTGATTTCCCAAAATTTTAATCTCAACTGGAAGATCGTCTGATTGGTCTCCATCAACGTCAGACTCTAGTTTGGAATCCGATGAAATTTTTTTATATTTTTTTGCTTTTAATATATTCGATATTTTTCATTTTTCAACCACATCCCCTTTTAATATATTAGGAATGAGTGAAAGTTTTGAGAAGATAGAAGCATCTTTAAGAATCAATATATTGGCATAACCATCTTTGTTGTCATCAAACATTTTTTTGTCCGCATAATAGTTGGACAATAGAACAAGTACTTGACTAGCTTCACCATGATAGTTTCCATTCTCTGTTTCAACATGAATCGTAAACACCTCATCATTTAATACCGATTTCATTGTATTAATGGCGTACGCTAGAACACCATATTTTTGTCTTATCTTCAATCTCAACATTGTGAATGGCTTCTGGCAGGGATCCCACACTAAAAAAATATATCCAAAGTAATGATCGTTAGCTTTCCCAATATCAATAGCGTTAGTATTGTTGAAATCGAGTTCTTCTATCGCTTGGTCAATATCTTGACTGATTTCTAATAATTTTGTAATTAAATTACCTGTCCCGCCTGGGATAATTCCTAGTTTAGGAATATATTCTTTTTCAGCTATTCCTGAAATTACTTCATTAACGGTACCATCACCACCAAACACTACTACAGCTTCAGCTTTTTTTCTTTAACAGCTTCTTCAGCAAAAAAATAGTTGCGTCTTTTTGCTTTCTCGGTTATTCTAGTTTCAACAACGTCAAAAATATTCTTTCGCTTTGTTTTCAATTTTTTTCTTTATAATCCAAAAGCTTTTTCTCCACCAGAAGTTGGATTAATAATAATCATTACTTTTTCATCCTAAACATCTCCCTATTCTGTTGTTCAAAAATCATTTTAAACCTACTTTCGAATAGCTTGCCTTATTAATATTCTAAGTATTTGTAATGCATTATAACATATGACAATGTATTCCTATTCTTTTTTTATCTTACTTTAATGATAATCAAAATCTATAAAAAAATAAGGCCGAGTAATTACCCGACCTTTTTTTATTTTGTACTAATTCAATTATTTTTCAATACTACATCACTTGCTTTTTGCATGCTTTCGAGAGTTACGAACTCGTATTGCCCATGGAGGTTCTCAGCTCCTGTAAATAAGTTTGGAGTTGGGATTCCTTTATAAGTAATAATACATCCATCTGTTCCTCCACGGAATGGTTGAATATCTGGCGTGATACCACATTCTTGATAAGCCTCAATCGCTACTTCAACTGAAGCCATATCGTCTTTTTAGGATTTCATACATATTATAGTACTCATCGTAAATCGTACATTCGATACGTGGCACATCATACGTTGCATTTTGCGCATCGACGATTTGTTGGAACTGCGCTTTTCGCTCTTCGAATTTCTCCATCGAGTGATCACGAATAATATATTCCAATTCAACCTTACCGATGTCGCCTGATTGTTTCGATAACATAAAGTAGCCTTCGTACCCACTTGTACGTTCTGGCACTTCATCCACTGGCATTCGAGCAAATAGTTTTGCCGCTTCCGCCAAAGCATTCACCATGACATCTTTGGCTTGCCCTGGGTGGACACTAGTCCCATGAATTGTCACCACTGCACGAGCTGCATTAAACGTTTCATATTCTAACTTCCCTACCACTCCACTATCTAAAGTGTAGGCAAAGTTCGCAGGCATACGTTCCGCTTTAAAACGGTGTGCGCCTTTCCCAATTTCTTCATCAGGCCCAAATGCTAACCAAATATCGCCATGCGGAATCTCTGGATGCACCATTAAGTGTAAGCACGCTTCTAATACCGAAACGAGCCCTGCCTTATCATCGGCACCCAGCAGTGTTGTTCCATCTGTGGTAATCAACGTTTCCCCAATATAATTTTTGAGGTTTGGAAACTCGCTAACTGTCATAACGAAATTTTTCTCCGCGTTTAGAACCACATCTTCTCCATTATAATGCTCGTGAATTTGTGGATTGATATTTTCAGCGTTAAAATCCGCGGTGTCGACATGGGCGATAAAACCAATCGCCGGAACCGCACTTCCTTCTTCTAAGTTACTTGGCAAAAGCGCCACTAAGTAGCTATCCTCTGAATCGAGTTCTACTTTTGTAAAGCCATACCCCACTAATTCATCACGAAGCATCTCTAAAAATTCCCATTGGCTCTTTGTCGTAGGGATGCTAGTTGATTTCAAGTCACTACGCGTATTGATTTTCGCATATCGAATAAAACGTTCTAACATTGTAGGATACATGTTAATAAGAGTCATCTTCTTTCACTTGGTGGAACTCTAAGTCTGCAATGGTTTCACGACCGAACATTTCAATCGCCACTTTAATTTTTTGTTTTTCGTGGTCAAGTTCTACTACTTTACCGCTCATATCGTTGAAGGCACCTTCAGTGATGATAACGTAGTCTCCAACAGATACATGTAAATCAACTGGAGCATGTACTTTTTCACCGATACGTCCTAAGATTGCTTCTACTTCTTCAGGTAATAATGGAGAAGGTTTTTGACCCTGCACCATGCGAACCAACGAAACCTGTTACGCCAGGAGTGTTACGAACAACGTACCAAGCTTGGTCAGACATTACCATTTCAACTAATACATAACCAGGGAAAGTTTTTTTCCACCGTTGTTTTTGTTTTTACCATCTTTTACTTCAACTTCCTCTTCTTCAGGAACGATGACACGAAAAAAATATTTTCTTCCATCCCCATGCTTTGGATACGTGATAAAAGATTTGATTTTACTTTGTTTTTCATATCCTGAATACGTGTGTAATACATACCATTCTTTTTTTCCATTAATACTCCTCCTTAAAGAATCAACAACATTTTTTTCCATACAAAAAAACCTTCAAGACGAAGGTTTTTTTCAACTGCTTTTAGTATATCACTAATCACTATAAAGTACTATTATTTTTAAAAAGGAATGTAATGAGTTGATGAATCCCATAGTCCACCACAGCAAAAAAAGCCTAATGCTACTACCACTGTAATAATTACTGTAATAGTATATTTGTTTACTTCTTTACCTGTTGGCCATGTTACTTTTTTTCATCTCTTTAAAAAAACATTTGATAAAAAAAACGCATGCTGGGTCTCCTTTTCCTCTTTATTTTTGTTTCACGATGTAGTGTTTGTTTATTACAATATTTGCAGAATTTTTTTGATTTCTAAACGTTCAACTCGACGATTTTTGACCAAGAGTAATTGTGTAATTTCTTGATCCGCATACACTACAAGCTAACGCTGCTTTTTTTCTGTGCCATTCTTTTCACTACTTTCTATAAATCCATATCTATTTAATCATAAGGAAACAGTGAAATTTTGTCAAGTCAACACTAATAGCCTAGTAATAATGCTACAAGAAGCAGAATAATTTGTAAAGAATGAATCATTACCATATTTTTAATGGCTAAAGCAAAGGTTGTTTTCTTATCTTGTATAGCTTTGAACTGCTGAATATGTTTATAAATAGGAATTCCAACTACAAGAACACCAAGTAGTATCCATGGCGCAACTCCTAATAATACTGCTAGTACCATCGCTCCAAACGCAACTGCATAAAGTACTTGATAAACCACTAATGCTTGTTTCTTTCCAATATAGTAAACCAATGTATAACGGTGGTTGGTAATATCCGTTTCTAAGTCACAGATATTGTTGCTTAACATGATATTGGCAATTGTACAAACAAGTGGCAATGATAATAGAAACACCTTTAACTGAGAAACGATATCCAGTTGCATCGTTAAAATACTTCCGTCTAACTGCACACCCGCAAAAATAGTTCCTTCTGGCGCATTTAAAAATACCGTAATCCAGAAAATCCCAAATCCCATCGTGAAACCTGACAACACTTCACCAAGAGGCATCCGAGAAATCGGGATTGGACCAAAAGTATAGAACACACCGATAAAGAAACAAAGTGCCCCGACCATTAGTAGAAGGATGTTTGTGCGCGCTACAAGAATGATCCCAAAAACTGCTGCAACTGCAAACAGAATTCCGAATACTTGCCACGCTTTTTTCACCGTTATACTACTTGTTCCAATTACATTATGATAATCACGATAGTCAGAGTTCTTTGCTTTTACATAATCCATCAAATTATTCATAACGGTCGTTGCCATATCAAATGACAACATTCCAACAAAGAAGAGACACATGTTAAGAACGTTTATTTCTTTAAATAATATAAAAGAATAGCATAAAGCAGTTAAAAATGGGAAAACGCTAGCCAATTTCGTTCGCAATTCCACTAATTCAATAAACTCTTTTTTTGACATCATTCTATAGACTCCTTCAACTCAAGTGCTCCGTTTGTTAGTTTGAAAGTCTCTTTAATCGAATCGGATACATAGACCTTTTTATCCTTTGTCACAAAAATGACATCCACATCTTTATGGCTATTCGCATATTCCAATCCTTCTTTCACCCCAATAGAAAACATCGAAGTCGATAAAGCGTCTCCTTTAGTCGAACGATTTACAATTACCGATACTCCTTCGATATTATTCTCATAAGGATAACCCGTTTTAGGATTTAAAATATGATGATAGACTTGATTGTCCACTTTTTAAGTATCGTTCATAGATTCCTGAAGTGACGATTGTTTTTATCTTTTTTCTAAAATCGTCCCTAAAAGTTGTCCCACGAGATTCTACTGGATCTTGAATTCCCACATTCCATGCAACCCCATTTCTTGCAGGGGAACCTCCCATAACAACAATATTTCCACCTAAATCGATAACGGCCGTCGTTACCCCTTCTTTAGCAAAATAATCCCAAACCTTATCGGCAATATATCCTTTTGCAATCCCGCCTAAATCCAATTTCATTCCTTTTTTCTTCAAGAACACTGTTTGTTCAGCATCATTTAGCTCTACTTCCTTATAATCGACAAGAGGGAGAACTGCATCAATTTCTTCTTGAGTAGGCTTTTTGGCATCATCAAATCCGATATGCCACAACGACGTTAATGGTCCCACAGTAATATCAAATGCTCCATTAAATTCCGCACTATATTCCAATCCCAATTTAATGAGTTCATAAACATCCGCGCTGACCTTTACAGGCTTTTCACCGGCAGCAATGTTTACTTCATCCACTTCAGATCCAGAAGCATTTACAGTAATTCTCTTTTCTAAATCTTTAATCATCTCCAAAGCACTCTCGATTAGAGCCTCAGAATTAGGATGATAGACGGACAATGAAACAGCCGTCCCTAATAAGAAATCTGTCTTTTTTTCACCGGAGATTTAATAATTTCTCTTGGAGTTTTAATTGATGCGCCAGAAACAGTGTCTGCTTCATTCTTCGGTTGACTTTGGCAAGCTGCTAAAACCGTTGTAGACATCACTGCCAAAAGGCCCCATTTCATCCATTTTTTCCTCATAACACTCTCCTTCTCATTCATCCTATGTATTGTATCTCATTTTTTTCATAAAAAAACTAAACCTTATTCCAGTAATTCGGCATCCTATTCCTATCAATAAACTAAAAACTCCTGCACGAAAAGTACAGGAGTTCGCAGTTTTCACTTGTAACCCATTAGTTTTTTGGTGCTTCTACTTTAATTTCAGTAGTATCACCTTTTTTAGCAGCTTCAATTAATTTGTTTGCATATTCCACAAATGAAGTATGTGCGTTTGTTGCACCTGTAACTACTTCAACATCTTTAGGATTTTGTTTAGAAACAAGACCTTCATTGTATGCTTTAAAGTATTCAGCTGGTCCAGTACCCAGTTTATCTTTCATTGATTTTTCGTATGCAGCATCTGCTGATTTACGTTCACCTTTATCGTTTAAGTTGTCATAATCAGATTTAGTGATTTTTTTCCACCTTCAACAGTAATCGTAAATTCAACATGCCAACCACGTTTGTCAGCAGCTGATACTAATTTATAAGTACCATCTTTTAAAGCTGCATCAGATTTTTTTGTGCTGCCGCTTGTGTAGTTGCAGTTTGAGTCGTAGCAGATTGTGTTGTTGTTTTGCTTGAATCTGTTTTTTGCTGTTTCCGCCACATGCTGCTAAAACAAACACAGATGATAATAATACTGCTGTTGCAGATAAAGATTTTTTTGATAGTCATGGTTTTTTTACCATCCTTCTCTATATTTTTATATTTCGTACCATTAATTATAGCATATCACGGGCAAAAAGTCTAGTTTTTCTCTGGAATTTTTGTTCTTCTTTTTCACTTAAAAGAAATAAAGTGAAAAAAAGGTGTTTTCTGAAATGAAAAACACCTTTCTTTGTGAATGAATAGTTATTAATATTCTCTCTGCAATAAACGGCTTGTGATATCTAACAACATTGCTCTTACATTCTTTTCTGGCAATCGTTCAATTTGTTGCAAAGCGCGATTCGTATATTTTTCGGCTAATTCTTTTGCAGATTCCACTCCACCAGATTTTTAATACCAGTTGCTGCACTTTCTTTCTTTCCACTTCAGAAATAAGCTCCTTTTTTTCTAGAAGCGGGAGCAATTCCTTCTCTTTTTTGGACAAAGCCATAATGAGTGGTAAAGTATACACCCCTTGAGCTACATCCTCTAATACCGGTTTTCCAAATTGATGAGCATCAATTTCATAATCTAAGATATCATCTAAAATCTGGAAAGACATTCCTATCGCATGACCAATTTGTCTTGCTCTTGCTTCTTCTTTCAAGAGTGAAAACTGTTCTCCCATCACACAACTTAACATAAAAAGTTGCGCTGTTTTCCCTTCAATTCTCTTCAGATAGTCTTGAACCGTCACATTTAAACGATAACGTTCTTCCATTTGAGACAGTTCCCCTTGAATCACTTGCATCATTCCACGTGTGGGAATTTGGATATTCACTAAATCTTTGCTATAGGAAGATAACAGTTGATAACAAACCGTCAATAAATAATCCCCTGCATAAATGGCTACTCGATTCCCCAATTTTGCGCTAATCGTCTCTTGACCTCTTCGAACGCTAGATTCATCTATCACATCGTCATGGAATAATGTAGCCACATGTAATAGCTCCAAAGCAGCCGCAATAGCACGAACTTCTTCTTTATTTCTATTGTCGTTCCACATAGAGAATAGAATCAAATATGCAGGACGAACCATTTTCCCCCCTGAATCAAGGACTGATAAAATTGCATCCTTAATGGCCTTATTCTCTATTTGAATGGAATCTCTCATTAATTTTTTTACTTGTTTTAGTTCTTCGTGAAGTTCTGGATATTTCATCCACATTGGATGTACAGCCGTCATATATTTTTCTCCTTCAAATCGACTTTTTTAAAAAGAAGCCGACAAAAAAATTGTCGACCTCATTATACCATATCCTATTTTTACAAGTTGGTTTCCTTGCTTATCGAAGCCATAGATTGCTTTCGATTTACCATACCACCATTTTTCCAGCTGTTCTTTGGAACCAAGGAATGAAGTAGTAGTCTAAACCAAACGCGCGACCTGATCCGTTCATTAACGCAATCGCAGCAGGAACAAACCACATGTTTACCCAGTAGAACATTCCTGATAAACAGAATGTTGCGACTAAACCGATTGTCACTGCGTTGACGATCCAAGTTAAGAAAACCAGCCATAATAGCAAGACCGATTGCTAACTCTACAAAGGACATTACTTTTTTTGCATTAAATGTGCAACTTCAACATTAGGAATCATAATTTGCATGATTGAAGCAAAACCAATCTGGCATCTTTTTCTAATACCATTGCTGGTTGTTCCCCATATGAATAGTTGAAACCGAACGAAACGACTTGAGTAGCTGTTTGTGCTGCTGTTTCTGTAGCACCACTTGCTGCTGAAACAGCTTCAGATGCTCCACTTGCAGCAGAAGTTGGTTCTAACAACCAAGGGAATGGGAATGCTAAATGAGTTCCATCAATCCAGCTATGAGCTCCCCATAAACCAAAGATTTTTCTTCAACCCTTCAATTGTCCACATACCACCGTAGAATAATCGAAGCGGCACTGACCATAATACATTACCGTAGCGTGATAGGTGTCCACGGAAGATATTACGACGGTTTTTTTAATATGGAAGAATTCATGGAATACATATTGAATCGCATAGTATAGTGAGAAGATTTCTAAGAAATACTTGATGTTTTACGAGATGTTTCATCAACATTGCGAAAAAAATCCACTTAAGTGCCATTTACCCATCAAGAATGCTACGCCGTAGTGAGAACCAATAGAAACCATGAATCCATCGTATTTCCCTTTGTAAGCAACTTTTGAAGTATTGTTGATAGATGCGATAATATTTTTCGCTGCTGTTTTACCAGTTTGTTCAGCCGCTTGTACAATTTGTGGATGTGGGCGGTTTTTCTTTATCTGGTTCTTCATAGTACGCTAAGTCTCCAACAGCAAAAAAATATCGGTTTCGCCATCGATTAACATATTCTCATTAACGACTAAACGTCCTGCTCTTGCTGCTTTTAAACCCAAACACTTCTGCTTCAGTGTTAGCTTTAACGCCTGCTGTCCAGAATAGTGAGTAAGTTGGAATAACCGTACCGTCTGCTAAGCGAATGCTATTTTGCTTCACTTCAGAAATTCCGTTTCCTTTAATCACTTTGATGCCGCGTTTTACCATGAAGGCTTCTGCTTTATCCGCATCGCTTGCATCTAACATGTTTAAGATAGTTGGAACGGCTTCAATAATATATAAGTCAAAATCTTCTTTATCTAAATTGTATTCATGTGCTAACACTGGAATCCAGTCCATTAATTCACCGACTAGTTCAACCCCAGTAAATCCGGCACCACAAACCGCAAACGTTAATAACGCTTTACGTTTTTGAGGGTCATGTTCTTTAGCTGCTTTTTCAACACAGTTAAGGATGTGTTTACGCATTTTAACAGCATCTTCCATTGACCATAACGTAAATCCATTTTTCTTTTAACCCCTGGGACGCCGAAGTCATTTGCTTCTCCACCCATTCCAAGCACTAAATAATCATAAGAGAATTCACCATGTTTTGTGCGAACTACTTTGTTTTCTTTATCAAGATTCGTAACGGTATCTGTTACTAAGTTGACATTTTTTGAACGAGCAAAAAAATCTTTTTGTAAGTCGTATTGAATCGCATCTGGTTCAACACGCCCCCCAGCAACTTCATGTAATTCCGTCATATAAGTTAAGTAAGGATGTTTATCAATCAATGTAATCGTAACATCTTTATTCTTTTTCAACTTATGTGACAATGTTTTGGTAGCAGCAACTCCGGCAAAACCTGCACCGATTACTACAATGTTTGTTTTTGTCATTGTAAATCCCCCTTGAGCTTTATCACTTTAGTAGTATAGTCTATAATTGTGCTTTTGTCCATAGGATTGTCTTTTTTTTCACGAAGGAACCCTTCTATTTTTTAGAAAAATATTGAAGAACTTTAATATGAGCCAACGCGTAATTTGCGGCAACCCCAACAGCTATACCAGCAAAGATTCCAACGATTGACATTGCTGGTAAATATAAGAGCACCGTCCACGATTTAGCCATCCAACTTGCTACCATCAATTGCCCTACATTGTGCAGAATTCCACCAGTAGCACTCACTCCAATCATGCTGACCCGCTTTTCACCAAGCTGCTTCACAAGATACATTCCGATAAAACTGACAAGGGCACCCATACCACTATATAGAAAAGTAGAAAAAGTCCCTCCAAGAACGGTTGTCAGCAACGTTTTCATCACAATGACAAAGACGACCTCTTTAAAGGATAAAGTATATAAACTAATTAAAGTTACTATATTCGCCAACCCCAACTTAGCCCCTGGTGCAAACGCAAAAGGAAACGGAATGGCTTGTTCCAACAACCCTAAGACAATTCCTTGAGCAGTTAATAATGCGATAAAAAAACAAGTTTTTCTTAAATGACTATTTTTTTCTGCATTCCATTCTCCTTTCAATCTTTTTTTAAAAAAAGGCCGGAAACTTCTTCCAGCCTTTTTGACTATTTTTACGTCTTACTAATAATTTGTTCTTTAAGCTGACTGCTTTTAGGCGCCCAAGTATGGAACACTTCAAACCAGAACTTAGAGATTGGCATATCGAACTCACCGATATATTCGACTAACTCAGGATCAAACGATTGCTTAAAGCCGTTAATACCACCATGATGTTCTTGGTCTTCCGAAACTCCAAAAGAAGTCGAATGAGCGAATGCCTTTTTTTCATCATAAAGAGTTTTGCATAATCCACGATACAAGCGCTTTGTTCGCATTCAATCCACCATCGTCAGTAATATTAGCCCCGTATAAGTAGTAGGCTTTATCGAGGTACGTCACTACAAAAGCTCCACTGACTACTTTTCCCTCTGGATACTTTTTCTAAGTCAGCTTTCACACGGTCAATTTCTTTTTCGTATTTTTTTCAATATTTACTTTTTAGAGAGTCGATTTGTTTTTGAACATTTTCAATTCGCTTAGGATTATTGAGCGTTCCCCAATTGTCCTGTTAACTTATCGAACTCTTTTTGCGCAGTTTCTAAACGATTTGTCGCAAATGATAATTTGACATTATAGTCTACTTTGGCAAAGTATAAATCCACCATGCCTTTAGGGTGAAGGTGTTGGTACATTGTTGTTAAATACTCGATACTACGTGCCACATATTGATCACGTTCAGCCGTAATCTTGTTCAACTCATCATAGATTGGCATATCTTCAAGCGTTCCTTTGTAGCAAACAACCCCTTGCTTCTTCGCCACATTCACTTTATACCGTTCTTTTTTTATTGAACGTTTCGACAATGCCTTTTCCTTCATCTTTCAATGATAAAATCATTGTTAAACGTGGTTGAATCCCATCAAATCCTAAATCCATTGGACGTTCGACAAATCCAGACGCTAAAATGTTTTTGCGGAACTCTTCATTGTTGAATCCACCTTCGACCATTTCGAACTTGTTTGTCCATTCACGCCATTGTAACTCTGGGTCAATCTTTTAATCCAAATGCATTTTTTTATCTTTCAAATACACTTTTTAAAGTCGCGAAAACCGATTTTTAATTGTTCTGCATTTGTATAATCCGTTACAATCCCACGAGGCGCGTACGCTAAATACTTATTCACTCCGGGTAATTTACGGTAAAGAATCATCGCGGCTGCCACCGGTTCATGAGCATCCGTCATGACCAGCAATACATCTTTTGTCCATGAGCCATCTGCCTTCACTTCGCCCCATTCAGGTGTTTGAAAAAAACCGTTCTGTTGGCTTGTGTTTCCATAAAAGAATGATACTCTTCTAACGCATTCGACATCTCTTTTTATATACATGTGTGCACTCTCTTTCTTTTTCATGTTTCCTTATCAGTATTACACTTTCAGCAAAATATGTCAAAACTTTACGAAGAGAAAGCTTTATGTATCAATGGAGATGAGTGTTGGTTAAAGATATCTGTATCAAAAACCGAATTGTAACATATAAGTTACGTAACTTATATGTTACATTTTGCTTTTTGCACAAAAAAGAGCGCATCACGACGATACGCCCTTTGATTTAATCTTTTAGAATAGTTTTAAGTATTGATCTAATTCCCATTGAGATACTTGACTACGATATGCAGCCCACTCAAAACGTTTCGCTTCGATAAAGTTGTCCAAAAATATGACTTCCTAATGCTGATTGAACAGTTTTGTCTTGTTTCAAGTATTCAATCGCTTCATTTAATGTTCCTGGTAAATCATCAATCCCTGCTTCCTTGCGTTCGCGAGCAGACATTGCATAAATATTGCGGTCAATAGCTGCAGGAACTTCCATTTTTTCTTTAACCCCTTCAAGACCTGCCGTTAAAATCGCAGCCATTGCTAAATATGGGTTCGCAGATGGATCCACGCTACGCAATTCAATACGAGTTGAAATCCCACGAGATTCTGGAATACGGATTAGCGGTGAACGGTTACGTGCTGACCACGCAATATATACAGGAGCTTCGTAACCTGGAACTAAACGTTTGTACGAGTTTACGGTTGGGTTACATACCGCAGTTAGAGCTTTAGCATGTTTCATCACTCCTGCGATAAAGTGACGGCAAGTGTCGCTGAGACGTTGGTCGCCGTTTTCGTCGAAGAACGCATTGTTTCCGTCTTTATCAAATAAGGATAAATTGAAGTGCATTCCGCTACCGGCAATTCCGAATACTGGTTTTGGCATAAATGTCGCATGTAATCCATGTTTACGCGCAATTGTTTTTACTACTAATTTGAACGTTTGGATGTTATCACAAGCCGCTACTGCATCTGAGTATTTCCAGTCAATTTCGTGTTGCCCTGGCGCTACCTCGTGGTGACTCGCTTCAATATCGAAACCAATCTTTTCTAATTCAAGAACGATTTCGCGACGGCATTCTTCCCCAAGGTCGATTGGAGCTAAGTCGAAGTAGCTTCCCTGATCGTTTCCTTCAAGCGTTGGTTCACCGTTTTCGTCCAATTTGAATAAGAAGAACTCTGGCTCTGGTCCTAAGTTGAAGTTTGAAAAACCTAATTCTTTCATTTCATTTAACACACGTTTTAAGTTTGAACGAGGGTCCCCTGCAAATGGTGTCCCGTCTGGTTTGTATACATCACAAATTAAACGCGCGATGGTACCGTGTTTGCTGCTCCATGGGAATACCACCCAAGTAGAAAGGTCTGGATATAAGTACATATCACTTTCTTCGATACGAACGAACCCTTCAATAGATGAACCATCAAACATCATTTTGTTGGCCAACACTTTATCTAATTGTGTAATTGGCACTTCCACGTTTTTAATAGTCCCAAGGATATCCGTAAAGATTAATCGTAAGTAACGAACATCTTTCTCTTCTACCTGTCTTCTAATCTCTTCATGTGTAATCATTGGTTTCCTCCTATAAGTTCCATTTTTCTCCGCCAGACAAACGGCTAATATGCATAATTTCGTCGTAGAAAATTCTGCGGACATCCTCATCCGTCAGCGTTTCTTTTACGCTCTCCTTTGTTACAGGATTTGAATTCTTATTAAAAATCTTTTGAATGGCCATAATGGTTAACCCATCGGCTAAATAGTCTTTAATTTCTAACAAGCAATCGACATCATTCAAAGAATACATACGGCGGTTCGTCTCAGAACGTTCAGGAATCACCAATCGCTGTTCTTCATAATATCGAATTTGTCGTGCAGATAAATCGGTCAGCTTCATCACTGTTCCGATTGGAAAGACGGCTAGTGAACGTCGCAGTTCTTTTTTTCACCCATCTGTCTTCCTCCTTTATGTAAGTATATTTTTAAAAACATTTTTAGTCGTTGTCAAAAACGCCTTACCTCTCATGTTAGATAATATAACATGAAAAACAGGGTATTGTCTCAGTTAAGCTTTTCGCCAGCCAAGAGAATACCCCCATTTTAAGTCATATATGCTGTTATCTTTTTTTCATAAATTTTTACATAAAAGGAACCTCCTTTATTTATTTTTCCATGATTTTTCTTAATTTATTTTTATTCTCTGGTGGACTCACCTCATTTGTTCATACACCTGTTTCAATTGCATCTTTCTTCTTCATGTTCTGGCGGCCCCCTCACTTCTTTTGAAAATTGATTTTACCATTATTCTTATCCTTCATATTTTTGGTGGACTCACCCCTTTCACGGTTCCTAGAAACGATTACCGGCCTTGTCTACCGCCTGGATCTCCTTGTCCTGGTTGTCCACCACCAGGTCCACCTTGTCCAGGCCCTCCACCAAGATTAGCTGCTTCTTTTGAGGCTGTAGCCGTTGTTGTATTCGACCCGACTTTAATCGTATATTTTTCTCCGTCTTTAATCTCAGGACTACTGATTAATACTGTTGAGAACGACTTAGAGGCTTTTAGACTCGCGACTGTTTTGCCAGAAGAGTCGACCACTTCAACGGTTGAACCAGCTGTCCCTTGAATACTTGCCATTAAGTACGCTTGATTAGAGTCACTACCGAATCCCATTGTCATTTGTCCATTGTCGACAAAGAGTACCGTACCACCGTTTAATATTCCATTATCATCGTAGTCAAGAGCTGCGTTTGCACCGCTTGTTGGTCCATTGACAACGATTGTTCCTCCATTAATCTCAATCGAACCATTGGCATCAAGACCGTCCCCTTCAGCATCTACTGTTAAGGTCCCGCCGTCAATCACAATCTTCACATCGCCTACTCGATCTAAGTTTTTTGCATTTGTGGCTTCAGATTTTACTTTCTTCGTTTGTTGACCTGGACCTTGCTCGTCAGAGGATTCTAACGTCCAGTCTTTCGCGTTTAATCCATCGTCAGAAGATTTTACGGTAATCGTACCGCCTACTTGATGAATCAATCGTGCCTCAAGACCTTCTTCACTCTTTTGAACGTCAATCGCCGCGCCTTCATCAATCAGCAGTGTATTCGAAGCGTTGATACCATCATCTCCAGCATTGACGGTAATATTCGTATTGACTAAGTAAATATTTCCTAGCAATACATCATCCTCGTTATCTGAGTGAATACCATCTTCATCGGCTGTTAAGTTTAACGTTGCACCTGATACATTAATGAAGTCATTCGCTGCAATTCCGTGTTTTTTGGCTGTTGTAGTGATGGTTGCATCCACAATTCGAATGCCGTCTTTTGATTTAATGGCATTACTTGCTGCGCCTGTGACGGTTAAAGAACCTTTCCCATTAATCGTTAAGTCACTATCAGAGTAGATAGCTCCTTTAACCGTTGATGTTGATTCATCGGCTACTTCATTTTTCGTTCCATCGGCTAGTGTTAAAATGACTTTTTTCGCTGTATCCACTAATAATGGAGCTTCCGTATTCTTTAAGGTTGCGTTCTTAAAGACAATTTGTACTTCATCTTCCTTGCCTGCTGCAACTTTCAATTGAACTTTCGATGCCGTTCCTTCTACGATGTATGTTCCAGCTTTGGTAATTTCCACTGTACTTCCATTCACTGTTACCCCTTCACCTGAAGCGGTAGTGGTTGTCCCTTGCAACGAAATTTTTGAAGCGGTTGATTCATCGTAAGTTGCTGTTAAATCAGAGGTTTCAAAATAAGAAGTCGTCTGCGCCGTTGAAGTTGTAGATGTCTTAGTAATGGTTTGCGCTTGTGCTTCTGCTTGGCTTAATACGCTTTGTGATCCACAAGCTGCCAATCCTAGAGAGATAAATAATGTTGTTGTCAATAACCATTGTTTTTTTATGTTCCATCTCGTTCTCCTCGTTTCCTTTTTCTTGATGGTTTTAGTATACGAATCGAACTTAAAAATGAACTTAAAAAACAAAAAAAGAGGTGATCAAATTCACCTCTTTGTCTTATAATTTTGTTTCAATGTATAGTACTTTATCGTTTTTTTAACAGCTTTTTGCCAAGTGACATATCCACTTAAAAGGAGCAATGAAGGTTATCCACAGATAGACTAAAAATATTTTTGAAGAATTGTTCGAAATACTAAACTGATGAACCCTCCAAAATCGAATATATCCACTTAAAAAAATTATCGATATGTCCACCTTGATAACTCCAATAAGAATAATGCCAAAAAAACAAATGACAAAACTCCTAACAGGAGTGAAACAATATTGCTTAAAAAAACCTGGCATAAACCCAGCTGTAATAGAAGACCAAATAATAGTAATTACAATACAGGAAAGTAGTCTACGAATAAAGTATCTTTTTCTATATTCGGGAGTTAAATGATTTTGAATGGATTCCCAAATTCCAAAAAAACACTTTTTATCATTTCCGCCTTCTCCACCGGGTAAAACATATTGTTTTTTTCTTCTTTTACTTCATTATCAAATTCTTCTGCCATCAGTACGCCTCTCTTTCTATTTTGATTAGACCCTACATTGTTCAATAATCGCATTTGGAATATCATTTAAATCTTCCAATCCATTATCAAACATATAGACTGCTAATTTTCGTAAGATTTTTTTCGTTTTTGATTTCTTACCCATCGGCCATTACTATGATCATTGGTTTTTTCTAAATTATTTTCAATCAACGCTTTATACGCCTCTGCATCTACCGTATACCCATTTTTCGCAAGTTCATCCAACCCAATTTGCACAAGTTGTTCGTAAGTATAGTCCTCAAAAACAAAGGTATTTGGAATTCTGCTTCGAAGTCCTTCGTTCATCTCTAAGAATCTTTCCATATCTTTCGTATAGCCTGCAAAGATAATAACCAAATCTTCTCGATGATCTTCCATAAATTTCAAAATTTCGTTGATAGCTTCAATTCCAAAATCATTTTCGCCACCTACCGCAAGAGTGTATGCTTCATCAATAAACAATACCCCGCCTAAAGCAGATTCTAAAATTTCTTTTGTTTTTTGAGCGGTATGACCAATATATTGTCCCACTAAATTACTTCTAGAAGTTTCAACATATTTGCTAGAAGCAATAATGCCATTTTCATGTAATAATTGGCCCATTAATCGAGCGACTGTTGTTTTACCAGTTCCTGGATTCCCTAAGAATAATGAATGTAAGTTAAACCCTGAAGTCGCAAATCCTTTTTCCTTACGGATTTTATTCATTTTAGAAATAGCGATAAATTCCTTGACTTCACTCTTCAGGTTCTCTAATCCTATCATTTCTTCTAATCTCTCACTGGCTGTTTTTTCACCATAATATTCTGTAGTCACTTCTCGATCATCAAACATTAATTGATTATCACTGTCTAGTAAGATGTCTTGTTCTTCATTCGTCAAAATAGAGACTGTCTTTTCTGCAGATAGATGAGAGCCACGTTCAATTTTAATATCTGGATCTTTTTCAACCCCGATAGCAAGAAGCTTTAATTCTAGAGAACTTCTGTCACTTAGGAATAAATTCACCTTGCCATTATCTCGCCCACCAATAACTAAGGCATCCCCTGTTATTTGGGAACTCTCTGTCATCATAGCCGTCTCTAGCACACAAAGTTGATTGTGAATTGTCGCTTTTGACCCTTTACTTTCAAAAGTATTTACAACAGTCGAATCAATCGTCGCTTTCGAATTTTTCTAAATAGAGAGCACTCGTATAATTTTTCTAGCGCATGTAAATAAATGATTTTTCGACTCTTTTGTAGAAATTTGCGAATCTCTACAAAGCACAATCGGGTAATCTTCAACCTGTCCCTGAGCGGAAACTGTTGAGTCGAGAATAGAGATATTGGAATTGTCGTTTGCAACAATGGCATTTTTACCTTCTACTTCTACCTTGGAATGTGCAATTTCTAAATCCGTATGCTCGAGAATGATATGTGAATACAAATCTGTTTGAGAAAATTTTAATGTAGAATCTTTAGCGGCAATGCACGAAGCAGCTCTCACAAAAAGAATCCTCTAAAGACAACTCTGACTCTTCAATAAAAGCAAAGAGGATAAAGCTCTCCTTCCACTAGTTGATTTTCTATTAAAACATTTTTCGCATATACTTTTTGCTTGATTGCATAAGTTTAGTGCATTACTTTCTTCACGATTATCTCGAATAATGATGTTTTCTAAATGCACCGTACAATTATCCACAAATATCGCACCCAAAAATCAGTGGAAAACTATCTTTTCTTGATTGATTCATTTTCCCAATCAGAGAAATATTTTTTTATGAATAAATAAATCTAATCCTTCTAGGCAATAAGTATCTTCAATTTCAATAACATCGCCTTCATTAGCAGCTTCAAGGGCTGCTCCCTAGTTCCACGTAGTTCTCTTAGAAAAAAACGATGAATTGTCTTTTTCCCACTAAGAAAAAAATGCCATAATTTCACCTCAGTCCATAATATGTCTTCAATAACTATTTAAAATGGGGTTTACCCCTAATAACTCTCTATAATCAACGAATCCCCTCTGTGCAATTAGCATACAGAAAGGGGATTGTCTCGTTTATTTTTAGTTTTCAATTCAGGCCACTACTAACAAAAGAGTAGCAATTTTTATTTTTTTGTTACTTCTGAACTGCTCTCAAATAAACTAATCTCCCTTAAGAAGAGAAAGTCATTCTACTTCTTAGTCTTTCTTTTGGAATAGTTTTTTTGATAATAGAAGTAAAGTAACAATCGCTGCTGCACAGGCAACAATATAGAATAATACCGCTAATTTAGATCCTGATTCGAAGCTGTTCACTAAAGACATCGCTTGTTTTGTCGCATGATTTGGATCTGTGAAAGCTTGCATTACTAGATTTGAAATAGATGTGTTCACTTTTCCATTAAACATATCTGTCATTGTACCGATAAGACTAATGAACCCTCCGCCTAAAAAGGTGAGCTAAGTATACGCTAACGACCATTGCTAATGAAGTGACATTAACATTTGTCCACAAGTTTTTTTCTTAGATTTATTCGCCATAAATAAGAAATACGCTACAAAAACAGTTGCAATAATCGTTAAGAAGAACGTTAAACTGAAGTATAAGTTTAAGTTTTTCACTTTATTTGAAACTTCGTAAAAATCAACGGATGATAAGGCATTTCCTTTTAAGGCATATCCAAGACCATTAAGAACCACTAATCCAGAGAATAACGCGATAGCAACCGAAAAACCCAAAGAAGATTTTTTTCAAATAATGAATTTTTATTATAGCTTGCTACTGTATCCACTGCTTGACTCATCTTTTTCTTTATTTTTCTTCAGTGAATACTTTTTTTGGCTGCTTCTTCCATTTTTTTCTTTAGCAACACCCGCAACTTCTTTTTGCTTTTTTTCAGTTGCTTCTCCTGCTTTTTTTCTTTTACGTTTTTCTACAACTTCTTTAAAGTCTCCATCTGCTTCAGGATTCTTTGCCTCAGAAACTTCTTCTTTGGCTGTTTCTGCAACTTCTTTAACTTCTTCTGCTGTTTTTTTCAGCAGCTTCTACTACTTCTTCTTTCACTTCTGTAGCTTTCTTTTCAACTGATTCTAATTCTACATTTTTTTATTTTTCGTTTTTGATCCATCAGAGCACCTCTTTTATACATTCTTTTAACAAATTTTATCACAATCTCCTGTTTTCTTCCACTTTCAAAAAAACGCTTGAAAAAAAGTGTAAAGTCTTTTTTTAGAGACATCCTAAAAACGAATCATACACTACTATTTTGAAAAATTTTACCCATTCCAATGCAGAAAAAAGAAGAAGCTAGACAATTGTCTAACTTCTTCAAGTTTCGTTAAGTTTTATTTTAAGACGGTCCCATCGGCTAATGTAATCGTATATCCATTCAAATTAATGGTTCCTTTGTTCGTTAAAGATGTAATTTTTACGTTTCCTGTTAACGTCCATGTCGCCCCCTCTTCTACTGTGATTACTGCATTATTGTCCACGGCAGTCCCTCCTTCGGTATTTTTTACGATATTGATGGTACCTGTAAAGTTTGTTCCTTTGCCCATTGTAAAGTTCAATGTAGATACGGTATCCACCTCAATCGCTCCAGTTAATGTTTGGTTCGTCGTTGTTAATTCAACTTGGCCACCATTGGCACCGGCTGTACCCCAGCCACGTGTCGCATCATTTCCTAAGACGGCAAGTAATCTGCCAGATGTATCTTGATTTGTAATCGTTACGTCTTCTAAAGTGATGACGCTGTGTGTGTTCGTTACGTAGATTTGGTCTCCATTACGTCCTGTTAACGTGCCACCTTTCATTGTGAAAGTAGCCGTTCCACTTTCAGCATCTCCTGACATTGATTGGTAAATCATTACATTGTGTACATTGTTGTCTGAAGAGCTACCTTCTGTTGAACTCATATTCCCTGTTACGTTTGTATTTTCTAATGTAATAGAGTTTTGTCCTTCGATTACAAGTGCTTCTGAGTTCTCAGCGTTTAAAGTTGCATTTTTAACAGTGACATTTGCTGTAGAGTATACGGCTGGTGAGTTGTATCCTGTAGAAGTGTAAGTTCCTTTGTCTACGACTACCGTACCTCCACCACGGTCTGTACGAATCGCTGCTGATGAATTCCCCGCGGTGTTCACCGTCAAGTTTGTAGCGTTCATCGTACCACCACCAGTAGTTTGGATACCACCTGAGTTATCTTTTGTTGTTGTGATGGTTGTATCTGATACATTAACGGTCGTTCCTGAGCCATAACTGAATACCCCGTTCCCGTTTTGAGCCGTTGTATTTACAGTAGCGTTTTTAATCGTTACTGTTGCTCCATCGGTTGCTAAGAATCCTGCGTTCATTCCATAGAAGTCTCCGTTTTCTGTATTCGATGTCGCTCCGGCTGTTTTGTTAACTGTTACGCCGTCTAATGTGACTGTTGCTCCTGTCACACGAAGCGCATTTTCATCATCACCAGTAGATTCGTAAGTTTCTCCAGTTACTGTTGCATCTGTTGTTAAGTTTGTTGCTGCATCCCCTTGAGTCACTTGGTCACTTCCGCCAAACCCTTCTCCTCCAGGTTTAGCGGGAGGACTTTGCTGCGATTGTACTTGTGAAGTTTCAGTCGCTGTTTGTGCTTGTGTGTTTTGACATGCAACCAATGTAGTTGCAATGGTAATTGCGGATAGTAGAACAATTAATTTGTTTCTTCTCATGTTAGTCCTCCTCGCTTCCTATCAACATCTTGTTGATGGTTCTATCATAGCGAGCTTACTTAAAAATGAACTTAAAACAAAAAGTTTTTTTCGAAAAAGTTTTTTTCAAACTGAAAAATTATCATATATG
>BNJV01001244.1_pt1 | contig 141577 bp, 188 predicted proteins | sample 8540591 | NCBI WGS metagenome assembly BNJV01 (sample SAMD00202457, study PRJDB9452) | human saliva metagenome | host: Homo sapiens
GGGAATGTGTCGTCTGACCAGAAACTTCTGATTTCACGTATATATGTAAGGGATATATATAGAAACGATAAAAAGCCTCCTTAGTGGATACTAAGGGGCTTTTATTCGTTTTCCTTAGAGAGGGATCTTATACCTTTTAGTTCACATTTGTATATAGATAAAATTTCGAAAAAAATTCATGATAAGTTCATAAAAGATATTGAAATTTATCGAAAAGTTGTGTAAAAATAAAAGTATATTATTACCAAAGGCCCTGCGTATTGTGAAAGGCTATTATTGAGGGAATTATAATGAACAAAAAAATTATTAGCTTTATTGGCAGTTGTCTGCTGTAGGCGTATCCGTAGCAGGTGCAACTCCACAAACTCAATTTAACAAAGGTGAATTCCAAGTTGATCTTGGTGCGCTCATTCTAAAGCAAAAACTGATAGCTTCAATGCTGATGCAAAATGGAATTTTGATGGTGCTGTAACATACGGCTTCACTGATAAAACTGCATTGCAATACCAATACCATGGTTTAAATGACAAATTGAACGGTCATAGCTACAGTGACAAAATGCACGAAGTGAACGTGGTTCAATCCTTGAACAAAAACTTCGCAGTATATGGTGGTTATGCACACATTTCTGGCGATGACTTCGCTAAAGCAAACAACATTGCACAAGTAGGTGTAATTGGTAAAGCTAACCTTGGCTCCAAAGTAGAAGTTTACGGTAAAGCTGGTGTAGGTACTAAGAAAACTTCCACTTGGGAAGCAGGCTTAGGCTACAAAGTTAACGAAGACTGGGATATCAATGCTGGTTACCGTTATATCAACACTAAACAAGATGGCGATTCCAACATCTCCTTCCAAGGTCCAGTAGTTGGCTTGTCCTACCGTTTCGGTGGTCAAAAATCCGTAGCTCCTGTATACACTCCAGCTCCAGCTCCTGCTCCTGTATACACTCCAGCTCCAGCTCCTGTAGTAGAAGCTCCTATGTACAAAACTCCTAAATTGGATTACTATGTAGAATCTATCTACTTCGATTCCGATCAAGATGTTGCTCGTGCAGACCAATATCCAAACTTAACAGCTGCTGTAAACGCTGCTCACCAATACTCTCAAGACCAAGTTAAATTGTTAGGTAATGCTGATACTGATGCTACTGCTCAATACAACGTTGGTTTGTCCGAACGCCGCGTACAATATGTAGCTCAATACTTAGTAAACAATGGTGTATCTGCTGATCGCTTAATTGGTATCGCTAATGGCGACACTAAACCAGTGGCAACTAACTCCACTGCAAAGCAGGTAAAGCTGAAAACCGTCGTGTAGACGTTTACATTCACCGCTAATCTCTAAACTAATTTAGATTAGACATACAATAAAGTCCACCTTCTATCATGCTCTCGTGTTCATCGGGGGACCGAGCATGTGATAAGGTGGACTTTTATGTTATACTAAACTTGCATACAATCGTAGGTCATACAATGTTCATTAAAATTTGATAATGTATGCGGTGTGAGTATAGTAAAGTAGGTTATATATGAAAAAAATTCAAATATTACAAACCACTCATAGGTGCTATCATACTAGCTGGTATTATGATTATGATGGCCCTTAGAATAAGTGATATTGCTAGTGCTATTGATGCTATTATTACAGCATTTATTCCACTTATCGTAGGTGCCTGTATTGCTTTTGTACTAGATATTTTAGTAGTGCGCTATGAGCGATGGCTATGGCCTAAGAGTGAATCTGGATGGAGGTATAAGATACGAAGACCTCTCAGTCTTGTATTATCTTTTGTGACAATTAGCGTAATCGTGTATTTCATTGCCCGTATGGCGCTACCACAATTGGTTCATTCTATGTCGATCATTGTGGCGTCTTCGCCTCAACTGTATGCGGATTTCCAAATTTGGATGCAGCATCTTACAGAGGCGATTCCAATGGCGTCTAACCAGACACTTATGGACACGTTGAGTGGTGAAAGTATCGTTAAGTATACTCGTGAATGGGGGACTAAAGGCGGTACATACATTGTTAATGCAATGGGCACAGTGTTATCTTGGACGTTAAATATCGGTCTTGGATTGATCTTTGCTATTTATATGCTCCTTGATAAAGAACGCCTTATGATGCAAGGCAAACGCATTGTAAAAGCCTATGCATCTGATGAATGGTTAAATCGTGTTAGTTATGTAACCCGTGTGGCAGTACAAACATTTAGTAATTTCTTTGTAGGTCAGTTTATTGACGCCTTGATTTTAGGCGTTATGGTAGGTATTACCTTATGGCTATTCAATATTGAATACGCTACAACTATTGCCTGTGTAATTGGCCTTACTGGTTTGATTCCGCTACTTGGTATCTATGTAGGTGGTGTTATCGGTGCGGTTATGTTGCTCACTGTTAGCCCTATGGATGCATTAATTTATGTAATTATTTTAGAAGTGCTTCATCAAATTGAAAGCAACTTCATTTACCCTAAAATCGTGGGTAACTCCGTTGGTTTGCCCGGATTATGGGTGTTTGCTGCGGTTATCGTAGGTGGTAGCTTGATGGGGGTCACTGGCATGTTGATTGGTGTTCCTTTAGTAGCTACATGCTATAAACTGCTTATGAGAGATGTAGAGGAACGACTTGCATCAAATGAAGGTTTATAGTATATTGTCTAAATAATATGATTCTTTATGTATGTTTTGTGTGCTGTTGAGTATGGCACAGACTTATAGTAATTCTAGTATGTGAATTACTTTTACTATTGTTAAAAAGTATCACATATAGTAGGAGGATTTGTAATGAATAAAAAGTTAATTTCTATGGCATTAACTGGTGTATTGGCAGTAGGTGTATTGTCTGTTGCTACACCAAGTGTGGCAGATGCACGTAAAACAAAGCCAGAAACAAGTACTGATATTTCTGTACAACGTGCACCAGGCGAGTCCATGGTTATGACTATGAGCAAAATTGGTACTATTTTTCCAAAAATCGCTTCCCGAATGTCGCCTTCACTCTGTAGAGCTTAACTCTAACGATTTGAACTATGGTTACAAAGTTGTTGGGTATAGTAAATATCATCAATACAAGATGAAAATCGACGTAATCACTGGTAATACTTCCAATATGGAAGAAGGTGGCAAACCTAAAAAAGTTATCGGTGAAATCTTCAATAAAGATCGCGTAATTGAGTCTGCTCAAGCAGAACGTGTTGCTAAAACAACAACTTGGTGCTGATGCTGTTATGAAGGGCTGGAAAATTGAAGCTCATGACGGCAAAATCTTGTACTATGTAACAATGCATCAAGATGGTAAAAAAGTAGTTGTTACAGTAGATGCTGAAACAGGTGCTTATGTAGAGCAATCTAAATCCTATAAATTACCACCTGAGCCAGATCAAGGTTTCGATGGCCGTAAAACAAATCTTATCTTTGGGTAGTGGCATCGACATGGGTCGCTAATCTATTGATTGATAATCAAACAAAAGAGCCAAAGGCATATGCCTTTGGGCCTTTTTGGTTTATCCTTGATTAGCATTTTTCTAATATATTACATCATTTAAACTTTGCTTTCTTTCTTTAGATATGCATACAACAAAAGGGACTGTACTATAGTACAGTCCCCTTTTATTATTTATAGTATAGTTATTACCAACGGTTTTCGTAGTATACTTGTGTCCACATAATAACCTCCACAAGGGATGGATGTGGGCTCATAGTTTCACCCTACAGTGATAACGGATTTAGGGATCCATTTCGCGAGTAATACCTCTTTTCACGTAAACGTTTAGTACGTTCAGAAGCGATTTCTTCGTTAATTGCTGTCAATGGCGTTACACCGCTGTTCATAAGGTTTACATATGGTTGGAAGAGGATAGACGCTTGAGGACCTGTTACATGCATACCAAGGATATGGTTAGTATCTTTGTCTACCACGATTTTTAACAAAGCCATCATTTACATCGCCAGGGTTGATACCCATTGCGTAGCCTTTAGCTGTGGAGGAGTAGTAGTTTTTGCCTACACCTACATTGTAACCAGCTTTAATAGCTTCTGCTTCAGTAAGACCTACACTACCAATTTCAGGGTAGGAGAATGTAACCTTAGGTAATGTATCATAACGTGCCCAACGGTAATCTTCTTCGCTTGTAGCGTAGAAGAGATTATGAGCAATGATATCTGCTTCGTAGTTTGCACGATGGCGGAATGCAGGTTCGCCGTTTACGTCACCTAATGCATAGATACCATCAACGGATGTTTCTAAGAATTCGTTAGTTTTGATCCAGCCCTTTTAGGCCATGTTTCAATACCCATATTTTCAAGGTGAAGCTCTTCTACAGCTGGACGAATGCCTGCAGCTACAAGAATTTCTTCAACTTTAGTTTCTAAAATTTCCCCAGTCGTACGATCTTTAGTAACGACCACTTTGAGACCATCTTCTTGGCGGATTTCAACCGTGTCTTGATTTAGAACTACATTGATGCCACGTTCTCTGTAGTTATTCAACAAGAATTCAGATACTATCTGCATCTTCTTTAGGTACTAAACGTACATTATGTTGAAGAATTGTTACCTCTGTACCAGCGGATGCAAATACATGAGCAAATTCAACACCGATTGGACCTGCACCGAGTACCGCAAGGGATTTGTATGGTTGTTTAGGGAATTTATCGCCAAAGAGGCTTTCACTAGTAAGGAAACCTGCCTCTTGAAGACCTGGTACATTCGGTATATTACTATAACCGCCAGTGCCTAGGATAATCGTTGGTGCTGTAATTTCTACAATGCCAGAACCATCGTTAAGATGAATATTCATTACTTTATCGGATACAAAGCTTGCTGCACCACGATATACGTCTACATTGTCATAGGCATTGTAATAATCGTAAATGCCAGCAGATTCGTCGATTTTATGCCAGGTACGTTTTGATACAGTATCCCAATCCATAGTAGCAGAACCAACATTAACACCGATTTTTTTGAATTCTTCTACTTCTTGGATCGCATTGGCTGCTGTAACCATAACTTTTGTAGGAATACAACCGCGAGTTAGGCATGTACCACCAAATTTACCTTTTTCTATGATGGCCACCTTAAGGCCTTTTTTTTGCGCAGCGTCAGCTACGATTGTGGCGCCGCCTGTACCAACTACAATAATATCGTATTGTTTCATGTTGATTCCTTCCTATATATCTACTAATAGTTATTATCATTAACTCTATTATAGCATTACATTGAATAAAAATCAATGTAGATAATTTTACTATTGGTGAAAGTCTATGTTTAACTAATTATAAACTATATGATTTTTACGTATTATAAGAGAGAATGTGATAATACTTTTATAAAGGGCAAAATGAGGTTGTTTACTAAACTTGTTTATAAAAAAAGACGGTCCCGAAGGACCGCCTAAAAACGTTTTTAGTTCCAATCTTCGTGGTAGCCACGTTTTGCATAGTCTGCAGTAGCTGTGAAGAGAATATCTGTGCTAGAGTTAAGCGCAGTTTCCGTAGAGTCTTGTAAAACACCGATGATAAAGCCAACGCCTACAACTTGCATTGCTACGTCGTTGGAAATACCGAATAGGGAACAAGCCAATGGAATGAGTAGTAGAGAGCCACCTGCTACACCAGAAGCACCACAGGCACCAATAGTGGCGATGATGGATAATAGGATTGCTGTAGGAATATCTACAACGATACCCAATGTATGAGCTGCCGCTAATGTCATGATTGTGATTGTAATCGCAGCACCACCCATATTGATTGTTGCACCTAATGGAATAGATACGGAATACATATCAGGGTTTAGTTTCAAACGTTTAGCTAAGTCAAGGTTTACAGGGATATTGGCAGCAGAGCTACGTGTGAAGAATGCGTAGATTGCAGATTCTCGTAAACATTTAAATACCAATGGGTATGGATTGCGACGAAGATAAACAAAGGACAAAATCGGATTGATTACTAGTGCTACAAAAATCATAGAACCAAGTAATAAAACGAGTAATTGGAAATAACCAATCAAAGCTTCGATACCATTAGTAGCAATGGATTCCGCTACGAGGCCCATAATACCAAGAGGAGCAAAGCGGATGATCCAGCCTACTACTGTAGTAATTGCTTGAGCGATAGATTCCATAACCTCTTTTGTATTCATTGGCGCATGACGTAAAGCACCACCTATGAGAAGTGCCCAACCTAGAATACCGATATAGTTAGCGGTCATCAATGCTTTTACAGGGTTATCTACTATATTTTTTTAAGTAATGTTGTCATAACCTCAACAATACCTTGAGGTGGCGCTGCATCAGCGGCACCTGCTGCTAGATGTAATGTAGTAGGGAAGAAGAAACTTACAACTACAGCTAATGCTGCAGATAGGAATGTACCTAATAGATATAAGGTGATTACAGAGCCCATACCTGTCTTTTGGCCAGAGCGATGTTTACTGATCGCTGCGATTACCAAGAAGAATACAAGGATAGGGGCGATGCCTTTAAGAGCACCAACAAAGAGAACACCTAATAAAGCAAGTTCATTTGCCACATCTGGCACGTAAAGTGCAGTCACTATACCAATGATCAAACCTATGATAATCTGTTGGATTAGACTGACTTTGTTGATTGATTTAACAAATCGATTCATAGTACACTCCAATACTTAATAAAAACATATAATACTCCATGAAAAAATATCCTTTCATCATGGACATATGTCATTATACAACGAACATGTAATAGTAGCAATAGATAATATCATAGATGTTCATAGGTATTTATGTTAAAAATATAGTAAGTGATAAATATATTTATTTACCTTATAAGGAGTGTTGTTTTTCTATTGAATTCGCCAGTGCTTTTTACTATATATGTAAATAGCACATACTTGTTATTTATAGTATATATAATAGGATTCTTTTTAGAGTTCCTATTATATGGTATACTATGCCATATACAGTTCTTGAATATAGTTCTTGATTAGTGAAAGGACCATAATGAATACTAAAGAATTTAAAACGTATGCCGATAAAGAGCAATTTGTACAAGGTGTTTTTCTAATATTGCAAAAAACTATGATTTAATGAATACAGTCTTAAGCTTTTGGACAAGATTATTTTTGACGCAAATTCTCTGTAAAAGCAATGAATATTGGTCCTCACCAACGTGTGCTTGATGTAGCATGTGGTACCTGTGTGTTTACAAAGGAAGCGTTACGTCAAGAACCAACACTAAGAGTAGAGGCATTAGATTTTTAACTGTGAAATGCTCGATCAAGGTCGTGTTCGCATCGAAAATGCGGGCTTACTAGATCAAGTTAATCTAGTACAAGGTGATGCGATGGCTTTTACCTTATGCTGATAATACTTTTGATGCGCTATGAGTGGCTTTTGCAATGCGCAATGTGCCAGATATTAAACAAGTATTATCTGAAATGCAACGTGTTGTAAAAACCAGGTGGGAAAGTAGTTGTATTGGAGCTGGCGAAAGCCGAGTATGTTTGGTTTTAAAACAGTTATATAATTTCTACTTCTCTATATATTACCTATTATAGGTAAACTAAGTAAGGATAACTCATCCCTATGCATGGCTTCCAGAATCCTTTGCGTCGTTATCCTCACCAAAGTGAGATCTTAGAAATTTGGAAATCTCTTGATATGAAAAATGCCACCCTATCATGAATTGACAGGCGGCATTGTAGCGGTTCACGAAGGTGTGGTACCAGAGAATCCTATTGTAAATAATAAGTGATGTTAGCGTCTTGAGAAACTACTAAAGAACCTTTTTCAACAGGAGTAGCAGTTTCGAGAGACGCTTTTAACATTACTGCGTTACGATAGTAACCAGAGTCCATGGAACTTGTTTGCGGTGTGCTGATAGAAACTGTTTTTACAGGGCCCAATGTACGACCAAGGGCAGCAGCAATAACCTCAGCTTTATGACGACCGTTTTGAATCGCTTCTGTAGTTAAAGAATCAGATAATTGTTGAGATACATCGTTTTGGAATGAAAGATTGTTGATATCATTAGCACCAGCGCTAACAGCAGCATCAACAGCCTTTCCTACATTATCAAGATTATTGATTTTTACAGTTACACGATTAGACACGTTGTAACCTGTATTGATTCGTTTGCCTTCTTGATAATCGTTTGTAGGGTTAATAGAAATATTCGATGTGTAAATATCTTTTTTGTCGATACCTAAATGACCTAACATACTGATTAAATCACTCATGATGCGATCATTATTGGATTTTGGCAGCATTGATATTTGTGTTTTCACTAGAAATGCCAAGTGTTAAAAAATGGCATAGTTAGGTGCTACAGAACGAGAGGCTTGTCCTGTAATTTGAATTTCAGACGTATCGAAGGTACCTTGTGGTGCAGAAAAGGTTGCTGTGGCCATAGTTGCACATATAGCAGCTAGAGCTGCGGTTTTTGATAATAAACGTTTAGATAATTTCATACTTAATCTCCTTACACTAATGTAATATTCATATTAATTGATACTAATAAAATAGAACTATTTATGCTATAAGTTCTGTATTACAGCTATATTGTACATGATTGGTTGTATAAAATCAATTGTTGTTTTCTAGGAGTGTTGATGAAAGTATGGTGAAAGTTGTGTGAAATTGAGAATTGGGGGTTGCACTTATAATTTCGTTGTACTATAATATGCATACAGTCGTTCGAGCGGCTGTTTCTTAATGAGTGTAGCAATATACTTAGAGGTTCAAAAAGAACTTCAAAAAAGATTGTAAAATGTGTTGACACGAACGAGGTCACATGTTATTATAATCAAGTCGTCAGTTGAGATAACACTTCTAATGAAGTGGAGCTAACTGATAACAGATCTTTGAAAACTGAACAATGATAGGTAATCAATCAATACGATTGAACATATGTTAGAGTGCGGGTTTTGACAAAGTCAAAACCAACCATAATTCAAAGTTACTTAAATGTAACGACAACAAAAACAAATGAGCTATTCAAATAGCTTCAAGATATCTTGGAGAGTTTGATCCTGGCTCAGGACGAACGCTGGCGGCGTGCTTAACACATGCAAGTCGAACGAAGAGCGATGGAAGCTTGCTTCTATCAATCTTAGTGGCGAACGGGTGAGTAACGCGTAATCAACCTGCCCTTCAGAGGGGGACAACAGTTGGAAACGACTGCTAATACCGCATACGATCCAATCTCGGCATCGAGGATGGATGAAAGGTGGCCTCTATTTATAAGCTATCACTGAAGGAGGGGATTGCGTCTGATTAGCTAGTTGGAGGGGTAACGGCCCACCAAGGCGATGATCAGTAGCCGGTCTGAGAGGATGAACGGCCACATTGGGACTGAGACACGGCCCAGACTCCTACGGGAGGCAGCAGTGGGGAATCTTCCGCAATGGACGAAAGTCTGACGGAGCAACGCCGCGTGAGTGATGACGGCCTTCGGGTTGTAAAGCTCTGTTAATCGGGACGAAAGGTCCTCTTGCGAATAGTTAGAGGAATTGACGGTACCGGAATAGAAAGCCACGGCTAACTACGTGCCAGCAGCCGCGGTAATACGTAGGTGGCAAGCGTTGTCCGGAATTATTGGGCGTAAAGCGCGCGCAGGCGGATCAGTCAGTCTGTCTTAAAAGTTCGGGGCTTAACCCCGTGATGGGATGGAAACTGCTGATCTAGAGTATCGGAGAGGAAAGTGGAATTCCTAGTGTAGCGGTGAAATGCGTAGATATTAGGAAGAACACCAGTGGCGAAGGCGACTTTCTGGACGAAAACTGACGCTGAGGCGCGAAAGCCAGGGGAGCGAACGGGATTAGATACCCCGGTAGTCCTGGCCGTAAACGATGGGTACTAGGTGTAGGAGGTATCGACCCCTTCTGTGCCGGAGTTAACGCAATAAGTACCCCGCCTGGGGAGTACGACCGCAAGGTTGAAACTCAAAGGAATTGACGGGGGCCCGCACAAGCGGTGGAGTATGTGGTTTAATTCGACGCAACGCGAAGAACCTTACCAGGTCTTGACATTGATGGACAGAACCAGAGATGGTTCCTCTCTTCGGAAGCCAGAAAACAGGTGGTGCACGGTTGTCGTCAGCTCGTGTCGTGAGATGTTGGGTTAAGTCCCGCAACGAGCGCAACCCCCTATCTTATGTTGCCAGCACGTAATGGTGGGAACTCATGAGAGACTGCCGCAGACAATGTGGAGGAAGGCGGGGATGACGTCAAATCATCATGCCCCTTATGACCTGGGCTACACACGTACTACAATGGGAGTTAATAGACGGAAGCGAGATCGCGAGATGGAGCAAACCCGAGAAACACTCTCTCAGTTCGGATCGTAGGTCGCAACTCGCCTACGTGAAGTCGGAATCGCTAGTAATCGCAGGTCAGCATACTGCGGTGAATACGTTCCCGGGCCTTGTACACACCGCCCGTCACACCACGAAAGTCGGAAGTGCCCAAAGCCGGTGGGGTAACCTTCGGGAGCCAGCCGTCTAAGGTAAAGTCGATGATTGGGGTGAAGTCGTAACAAGGTAGCTGTATCGGAAGGTGCGACTGGATCACCTCCTTTCTAGGGAGACATACACCGAGGCCAAGAGCTTGGATGTCACTTAGGTCGACACTTTGGTCACCTAACATTGTTCGGTTTTGAGAGATCTGTAAAGACTCTCAATTCTACAGATATGGGCCTATAGCTCAGCTGGTTAGAGCGCACGCCTGATAAGCGTGAGGTCGGTGGTTCGAGTCCACCTAGGCCCACCAGTTGGCTCATATATACTTGAAATACACTTTTGTGTAGAGTACAGACACTAAGAGCTAAATATAGGTATAAAGCTTATAAAAAGATAACGGATTCTTCGGAATGGATTATCGAGACTAAAGTGTAACCACTCATGGGGGCGTAGCTCAGTTGGGAGAGCACCTGCCTTGCAAGCAGGGGGTCAGGAGTTCGAATCTCCTCGTCTCCACCATTTAGTATTTGACAGCTAGTCTGTTGTACTAAAATAACAAAGCTATCTTAGATAGCAACATATGATGCATGAATCGAGATTTATGTCAGAATATTGTTCTTTGAAAACTGCATAGAAGATAATTATTATATATTTGTAAGGTCATCTCTTAGAATTTCTAAGTAGGTTGACCCGAGCACATAGGAAATAATTCTCTGACTTAATGGTGACGTACATGTAAAATGTACGGCTACAAAATAAACGACAATGTATCTAATGCATGTCAATAAAATCGTAATGATTTTCATCAGATGATGTAAATTGTAAAGATTTTTAAGGGCGTACGGTGGATGCCTTGGCGATATCAGCCGAAGAAGGACGCGGTAAGTCATGATAAGCTACGGAGAGGTGCAAGCAACCTTTGACCCGTAGATTTTCGAATGGGGAACCCTGGCAGTGGTTATGCACTGTCACCCATAGCTTAGACTATGAGGAGGGCACCTGGGGAACTGAAACATCTAATTACCCAGAGGAAAAGTAATCAAACGAGATTTTTCTTAGTAGCGGCGAGCGAACGGGAAAGAGGCCAAACCGGAGCGGGCAACCACACCGGGGTTGAGGACAGTCATCAAGTGTAAATGAGGTAGAAGAATCGAGTTGGAAAGCTCAGCCGAAGAAGGTGAAAAGCCCTGTAATCGAAACCTTGCATACATGGGACTGTATCCAGAGTACCACGAGACACGTGAAACCTTGTGGGAAGCAGGGGGGACCACCCTCCAAGCCAAAATACTGATATCGACCGATAGCGCATAGTACCGTGAGGGAAAGGTGAAAAGAACCCCTGGCGGGGGAGTGAAAGAGAACCTGAAACCGTATGTCTACAAACAGTCGAAGTCTGTATATATATCAGGACGACGGCGTGCCTATTGAAGAATGAACCGACGAGTTACTGTTGCTAGCGAGGTTAAGTGGAAAAACATGGAGCCGCAGCTGAAAGCGAGTCTGAACAGGGCGTTCAGTTAGTAATAGTAGACCCGAAACCGTAGTGATCTATCCATGGCCAGGTTGAAGCACAGGTAAAATTGTGTGGAGGACCGAACTCGTGAGCGTTGAAAAGCTTTGGGATGAGTTGTGGATAGGGGTGAAATGCCAATCGAACACGGAGATAGCTGGTTCTCCCCGAAATAGCTTTAGGGCTAGCCTCGAGGTTGAGAGTATAGGCGGTAGAGCACTGATCGGGCTAGGGGCCATACCGGTTACCGAACCTAGTCAAACTACGAATGGCTATACTTATACTCGGGAGTCAGACAGTGAATGATAAGGTCCATTGTCAAGAGGGAAACAGCCCAGAACACCGACTAAGGTCCCAAATGTTACACTAAGTGGCGAAGGATGTGGAGTTTCCAAAACAACCAGGATGTTGGCTTAGAAGCAGCCCACCATTTAAAAGAGTGCGTAATAGCTCACTGGTCGAGAGACTCTGCGCCGAAGATGTCCGGGGCTAAAGTGTAAAACCGAAGTCGTGTCATATGCAGCAATGTATATGGGTAGGGGAGCGTTCTCATCGGGCTGAAGCAGTACCGTAAGGAGTTGTGGACTGATGAGAAGTGAGAATGTCGGTATGAGTAGCGAAAAGAATGGTGAGAATCCATTCCACCGAAAGCCTAAGGGTTCCTGAGCAACGATCGTCGTCTCAGGGTAAGTCGGGACCCTAAGCCGAGGCGGAAAAGCGTAGGCGATGGACAACAGGTTGAAATTCCTGTACCGGTGTGAATCGTTTGATCGATGGAGTGACACAGTAAGGTAGGTCAGCACGCGATTGGAAGTGCGTGTTTAAGCAGGTAGGTTGAGCTATAGGCAAATCCGTAGCTCTAAAAGCTGAGATGTGATGACGAGTTACTAGCGATAGTAACGAAGTGATTGATCCTACACTGTCGAGAAAAGCTTCTAGGTAGAGACACATCGCCCGTACCAAAACCGACACAGGTAGGCGGGGAGAGAATCCTAAGGTGCAAGGGAAAAACCCTCGTTAAGGAACTCGGCAAAAATGCCTCCGTAACTTCGGGAAAAGGAGGACTCATGTAGTGTGAAGTGCAAAGAACGCATGGAGCATGAATGAGTGGCACAAGAGAGGCGCAAGCGACTGTTTACCACAAACACAGGTGCCTGCTAAAGCGAAAGCTGACGTATAGGTGCTGACACCTGCCCGGTGCTGGAAGGTTAAGAGGAGGGGTTAGACTTCGGGTCGAAGCTCTGAATTGAAGCCCCAGTAAACGGCGGCCGTAACTATAACGGTCCTAAGGTAGCGAAATTCCTTGTCGGGTAAGTTCCGACCCGCACGAAAGGTGTAACGACTTGCGCACTGTCTCAACGAGGGACCCGGTGAAATTGAAGTACCTGTGAAGATGCAGGTTACCCGCGACTGGACAGAAAGACCCCATGGAGCTTTACTGCAACCTAAGATTGAACTTAGTTAATGAATGTACAGGATAGGTGGGAGACGTAGAACCTAGGACGCCAGTTTTAGGGGAGTCACTGTTGGGATACCACCCTTTCATTAATTGATTTCTAACGGGCCGAGTAACGACCGGCCGGACAGTCTTAGGCGGGCAGTTTGACTGGGGCGGTCGCCTCCTAAAGAGTAACGGAGGCGCCCAAAGGTTCCCCTCAGAGCGGACGGAAATCGCTCGAAGAGTGTAAAAGGCAGAAGGGAGCTTGACTGCGAGACGGACAGGTCGAGCAGGGACGAAAGTCGGGCTTAGTGATCCGGTGGTGCCGAGTGGAAGGCCATCGCTCAACGGATAAAAAGCTACCCTGGGGATAACAGGCTAATCTCTCCCAAGAGTCCATATCGACGGGGAGGTTTGGCACCTCGATGTCGGCTCATCACATCCTGGGGCTGAAGTAGGTCCCAAGGGTTCGGCTGTTCGCCGATTAAAGTGGTACGTGAGCTGGGTTCAGAACGTCGTGAGACAGTTCGGTCCCTATCCATCGCGGGCGCAAGAAACTTGAAGGGGGCCGCTCCTAGTACGAGAGGACCGGAGTGGACGAACCGCTGGTGTACCAATTATCCCTGCCAAGGGTACAGTTGGGTAGCTACGTTCGGGACGGATAAACGCTGAAAGCATCTAAGCGTGAAACCAGCCTTGAGATGAGGTTTCTCATAGCATAAGCTAGTAAGATCCCATGTAGACGACATGGTTGATAGGCCAGGTGTGGAAGAGCCGTGAGGTTTGGAGCTGACTGGTACTAATAGATCGAGGGCTTTACTTAAGCAGTGTAGCCAATGTAAAGGAGCATTGCGACGCATACATTGCGCGTAATCGCTTATGTCGCAGCGTAAGATTTTGTGAAACAAAATCCACAGCTGACGACGAAAATAAATTAGTCAAGAATTTCTAGTGCAAACAAATATATATAACTTCTATGTGGTTTTCAGAGTACAAACTCTGACAGATTCAGTGGCGATGGCTATGAGGATCCACCTGTTCCCATCTCGAACACAGTAGTTAAGCTCATAAACGCCGAAAGTACTTGGCTGGAGACGGTCTGGGAGGATAGGAAGCTGCTGATTAAGCATAAAATAGAGGGTCAACCCTAAAGGGTTGGCCCTCTATTTTTGTGCTCTAACGAGCACAGCTCTCATACCTACTAGAGCCGTCTCCGGCCAAGGTTGTAGAGGTACTATCTATGTAGGTGTCCGTGTCAGACGGAGCTGGGAAGGGTAGGGTGTGAGGCAACAGAGGAGCGCAGCGACGTATGGGGCCCACACATCACCTTCTTCCGAATGTAAGATTTACCGAGCTGCGAAGCAGAGAAGGGAAATCCACAGTGAGGATTGATAGGAAGCCGCGGCTAGTGGTAGGAGGCAAACTATATCCTTACGGTAACGCGGCACAACGTGCCAATGTTACCGTACCGTAAAGCAGTTGAGTAAGTCTAAAATTATGTAAATTTGCTTTGGCTTCTCTTCTCGATACTGCAGTGCGTAGCACCAATGAAATCATACCATATATCATAACCAAACTTATATTTTTTTATATCTAATAGCTCCTTACAGCATGTATATTCTTCATGTTTTTTATAATCAAGCCTTCTTATTAATAGTTATTATGTAATTAATTTTACTTTAATTTTAAATTTTAATAACCACTATCTATTACATATTCTATTCATGCATAACGCTATCACTTATTTATATAGATTCTTATATAACTTAGTAAATACAGGCTTTTTAACTATATTTGGTACAATTTGCAATGTACCAAAAATTTACTCGTTTCACTTATATCTCATAAAACTTTCACTATGTTTTCACGTAGTATCTTTTATACTATCTATAGTTGATTGAGATCAACTAAGGAAATGGAGGTCTACTACAAATAACTTTTTACCTGTCCCTTTTACAAATAATACAAACAACACAACACAAAAACAATACAACACATAAAACAACACTTAAATACACAACAATACTCTCCTGTGTATAAACAAAACAATACATATACAAAACTCTCTAATTATATATACCATCTCCCGTATATATAAAGGTAAAAGTTAGTAGACATAAGAGCCCTTGAATGAGGGCTCTTTTTCCTTTTAAATTCACTATTATTTCATCATTTAAAAGCCCTTTCTTTCTTGACATAAGACCTATTATTTGTTAAACTAATCAAGTATCAAGCAAGGCTTGATGAACATAGGGGTATAGCTCAATTGGTAGAGTAGCGGTCTCCAAAACCGTTGGTTGTGGGTTCAAGTCCTACTGCCCCTGCCAAATTTGGATTGCGGTCTTCGGACCGCATGTCCATAAAATTACTCAAAAAATATTAAAAAAATGCTTGCATAGATGTAAGCGTTGTGTTAATATAAGTGAGTACCAAGTACATGACTCAGTAGCTCAGCTGGATAGAGCGTTTGACTACGAATCAAAAGGCCAGGGGTTCGAATCCCTTCTGGGTCACCAAATTAAAGCATCACAGCAATGTGGTGCTTTTTTATTTTATCTATTTCTATAACTGTATAATAAAAGGGTTATAGGACAAAACGTAGTTAGCTGTTAATGCCGATGGAACTAGTTAAATACTAGCTCTATCGGCATTTTTATCTTTTTGAGTAACTTTTAAATATAGGACAAAAAGTGTTGCTAAAAAATCTGAACCCCCTTGATTTTACTGACTCAAATAAGGTTTTATCTTTCTAGAAAGATATATTTTTTAGAAGGAGTATAATTATGAAACTAGTCAGATGCCCTAGTTGTGGTTTCGTTTGTAAGAAAAATGGTAAAACAAATGCGGGTTCTCAACGTTGGTATTGTAATCAATGTTCTTGCTCATTCACAAATAAAGTGAATAAAACTAACAATAATTTACAGATGTTTTTGGATTGGTTATTTGGTAAACACACACAGTTAGATATGGCTGGTAATGGACGTTCATTTCGGAGAAAAACATCACAGTTTTGGGAGCTTTGGCCGTTACCACCAAAAGTTGAATCATCAAGTAGCGTAGCATTTGTTGATGGTATTTATTTAGCTAGAAATGCTTGCATTTTAATCTGTTGTAATGAGACGCATGTCTTAGGATGGTATGTTTGTAGATATGAACATTCTAAGGCTTGGGAGGCTTTATTACGACGTATTTCATCACCTACAGTAGTTGTATCCGATGGTGGTACTGGCTTTCAAAAGGCATTAAAAAAAGTTTGGCCGAAAGCCAAACTACAAAGATGCTTATTTCACGCATTTCAACAAGTAAAACGCTATACAACAATACGTCCTAAAACGATTGCTGGCTGTGAATTATATGGAATTGCAAGGGATTTATTAACGATACACACGCAAGATCATGCCGTTAAGTGGGTACAAAACGTTATGTCATGGAAAGTACGACATAGAGTATTTCTATCTGAAATGACCGTTGATGAAAATGGTACGATACGACCAAAAACACGAACGACTTATAAAAAGCAGAAAATTCCTTAGTTAAATTAATCAATAAAAGATGTTTGTTTACTTACTTAGATACATCGTTAACATGTACCTGTCCAGCTACTAATAATCGTATAGAAGGTGGCGTAAATGCTCAGTTACGCGCTATGTTACGTAATCATAGAGGAATGTCTATTGAAAGACGAATAAAAGCGGTGTTCTGGTGGTGCTATATGCACTCACCGAACCCGCTTTCTAATGCAGAAATACTTAAGGTTATGCCGACCAACAAGAGTATTTCTGATATATATCATACCATACATGAACAATCTAGATTAGAGGCCTCTATTCCGACTTGGGGTGATGCTATTGTTTGGAGTGATTTACATAATTATGATCGCCTATTTACCAATCTTTGGGACTGAAATAGCAACACTTTTTGTCCTATAACCCTAATAAAAGGACTCTACATTCTTATGAGTAGAGTCCTTTGTTGTATGTAGATTTTTTTATACAGAAGCTATTATAAACTAGCAATCTTGTTATAGATGGCTTATTTAAGCTGACCAGTCTGCAATAGCAAGGTCACGCCAATAGATGGCTTGCATATAACCATAAGTATCTGGTTTTAAGGTAATTAATTTAGCTTTATTACGTTTTTCTTCACGTAACAGTTTACCTGTACGAGCGTCAATAATATTACGTTGGTCTTGAACCCATTGAATCGTATCGTTGTCTTGATCAAAGTAATAATGGTTAATATACTCTGTCATATAATATTGAGCTCCTTGATGACTATAGGTACGACCTATAATTTCAAACTTATTACCTTCACCGGCAATAACTTTAACGCGTTGTTCAGCATAATAATTTTGGCCGTTCATACGATATAAATAGGCATAGCCTCGTGCGTTCTCTAAATCAGCAATATTAACTGCTTGAGAGGGCAGGATACCTAAGATAGTGAAAGCTGCTGCAATCAACAAAATTTTTTTCATTATTGCACCTCAGGATATAGCTTTTTAGCTTCTTCAATAGCTTCTTTGATGATAGCCTTATTACGATCTTTAACCATGCCTGGAATACGGAATAAGTCGATAATCATCCAAATACCTAAGCCACCAGCTGTAAGCCAGTAAATAATATTAATAACCGGTTTGTTTAAATAGAAATAATGTACGCCAAGGACGAACCAGAATAGGTAGGCCATACCAGTTTCTTTTTGACGTGCTTGAGCAGATAATACATAGTTTTTCTGTTGCTCTGATAAGCCTTGTAAAAGTGCTAATACATCAGGTGTCATAAAATCTCCTTTATACTACTTTGCGTGTGGCTGATCAGACTCTGCCACAACATGTACAACTAATTCTTGATCAGAAGGAATCTGTGCCATGACCATAGGCATAGGTACATCCATAGCAACTGCAATACCTTTGATTTGGCGCATTGCTACAGGTACGATAGTACCATCGTCTTGTACATTTTTCTCCAATACTTCAATTTCAGAGGTAGTTAAACCTGCTTTATTTGCAAAGTCCTCAATGGATACTCCATTGGTTTCACGATATTGTTTAATGAAATCTCCAATATACATAGATTCCTCCTATTTATAGATACTATTATATTGTAATTAAAAAAATATCATATATGACAATAGATGAATAAAAAAATGAAAAAAAGTGAGAGTGGTAATGATATGAGAATAGTGTATAACTACTATTTATATATGTATAAATTAAGGAACAGTAGAATTGTTAATAAAATTACAAAAAAATAAATTGACTTAATACGATAGCGGTGTTAATATTAACTCATAGAAAACATCATATTTGGGAATAGGTGCTGAAAAGCATAATAGAGAAGCTGGTTAAATGCCAGCACGGTCCCGCCACTGTATGGTCGAGCGAGTCTAAATTAAGTCACTGGGAAACTGGGAAGGCTAGATGAGCGATGAAGCCGAGTCAGGAGAACTGCCTATTCAACATTCACCATTTGACCTACGAGAGATAGGGAGGAGAAGTTAATAGCTCCTTTTTACGTACCCGTAAAAAGGATTTTTTTAGTTCTATAGGTTCTAAATATATTTTTTTGTATTTAGATTATAGTTCTTACGACCTTAATGTCGTGCTATGGTCATGGTGGATTATACCTTTTGGTATTACCAGCATGACATACGTTATGACTGTTAATATATTTTATGGTAAATGTAGGGCATGCATTTATTCATCATCATCCTAAAAAAGAGGCTGACCCAGGATTCTAGTAGTTCGGATTCTGGGTCAGTCTCTTTTATTTTATGAGATACATGAAATTTAAGTTAATTATAAAAAAATGATTGACGATGCATTCTATACATGATATTATTATTTCAGTTGAGACGCGGGAGTGGCGGAATTGGCAGACGCACCAGACTTAGGATCTGGCGCCTTACGGCGTGGGGGTTCAAGTCCCTTCTCCCGCACCAACTTTATTGCACCTTTAAAGGTGCTATTTTTTGCCTAAAAATTAGGTGTTTGAAAAGGGATATAAATAACTATAAATATAATATTATGACTTTTTTTACTAGTATATATAAAAGCGGTCTAGAAGCTTAACTACTAGGTTATATGTTATAATAAATAAGTTAGAACTATTTAATTAATACAATCATAGTAATACTATATGGTGCAGTATGGATAATACATTAACTAAACTGCTTTTCACAGAACCCATCCTTTGTGGATGGGCTAAACGCATTTCAGCGGAAAGGAAAGTCAGTTATATATGGTCTTAGTGGTTCTCAAAAGAGTTTCCTCTTAAACCAAGCATTTACTACAGGACTTACAAAGTCTGTTGTTATCGTAGTCCATGATAAGGACCATAAAGAGATGTGGGAACGGGACTTAGCTTTTTTCATGCCTAATGTTCCAGTCCTATCATTTCCTATCACAGATCATGTAGACTTTACGACTGTGGCTCGTAGCCTTGAAGACCAAGGGGCCCAAATGCGGGCATTAGCCCTTCTTGCATGGCAAGAGCCGGCTGTGGTTATTGCTAATGCAGAGGAGGTTACACAATACGTTGTATCTCCCCAATATTTAAAAGGACAATCGCTACATTTTGCTTTAAATGATACGATTGAGCGTGATACAGCGCTTGAACAACTTGTCACAATTGGATATGAACGGGTAGACCAGGTGGAACAACGTGGTCATTTTGCTGTGCGCGGCGACATTTTAGATATCTATCCTGTTAATAGTGACAATCCTATACGTATAGAATTCTTTGGTGATGAAATCGATACCTTACGGTTTTTCTCTGTAGAGAATCAACGATCTATTGAACAAATTGATTCGTATACGGTGACCCCTTTCTTCCTTGGTAAAAGCGATGCAGATAGTACCCTATTATCGTATGTAAAGGATGGTCTCCTCATTTACGATGAGCCTGGACGTATACAAGAAGCATTAAAGAAGTTCCTCAAGGAAGATCCTACACATCGTAAAAATCATTGTGACTGGAGCGAATTGCAGCGCACTGTAGATGCCACAACTCAAGTGGTCTTCACATTTATGCAACAACGCTCTATTGGTCTTACTGGATTTAACCCTATTGGCATTCAAGGGAAGACGATGACGAGCTTTGAGCGTCAAATTCCTTTATTAACCGATGAAATTAAGCAATGGCATCGTCTAAATCATCAAGTTGTTCTGGTATTAAATAACCAACAACGACGAGAAGGCATTGAACGGGCCCTTGAAGGGGAAAATATCGCCTTTATTCATAGTGAAGAATGGATCGCTAAGCCTAATACGGTTGTTATATTACAAGGCTTATTGACCGATGGCTTTGAATTGCCCAATAGCCATTTAGTTGTGGTCGTAGAAGGCAATATTTACGGACAACAAAAGCGCAAGCTTCGTAACAAGCCTAAAAAAGGCCAAGAAATCAATTATTTCACGGATTTAACCCCTGGTGACTATGTTGTACATAGTATGCACGGTATCGGTAAATATATTGGCCTTAAAACGATAGAAACGGAAGGTATTCATCGGGACTATATTGAAATCGCTTATGCGGGAACGGATAAACTGTTCTTACCTGCCAACAATTTAGATCAGTTACAAAAATACATCGGCAATGAAGGTGATGTGCCTCGTATTCATAAGATGGGTGGCCGTGACTGGGCTAAGGTTGTTACAAAGGCGAAAAAAATCCATTGATGATTTGGCAGATAAGCTAGTTGAAATATATGCACAACGAGAAATTACAGAAGGTTTTGCATTCTTGCCAGATCAACCATGGCAGGAAGAGTTTGAAGATGCATTCCCCTATGAAGAGACGAAAGATCAGTTACAAGCTACGGCGGAAATTAAAGAATCTATGGAACGACCTGTTCCTATGGACCGCTTGCTAGCTGGAGACGTAGGCTTTGGTAAAACTGAAGTAGCTATGAGGGCTATCTTTAAAGCTGTTATGAGTGGTAAGCAAGTTGCGGTGCTCGTACCGACTACCGTTTTAGCGCAACAACATTTCCAAACCTTCTTAAATCGCTTTTCACCATTTGGTGTAAAAGTAGATGTACTCAATCGATTCCGCAGTACAGCTGAGAAGAAACAAGTTTTAAAAGGTGTAGAGAATGGCTCTATTGATGTTCTCATCGGTACCCATTCACTGCTTAATAAAAAGGTTGTCTTTAAAGACTTGGGCATGCTCGTTGTAGACGAGGAGCAACGTTTTGGGGTAGCGCAAAAGGAAAAATGGAAAGAGTGGGCTAGTAATATTGACGTGCTCACTTTGAGTGCAACCCCAATTCCTCGGACCTTACATATGTCTCTTGTAGGTGTTCGTGAAATGTCCGTCATCAATACGCCACCAGAAGAACGATTGCCTGTTCAGACCTATGTGGTGGAATATGATATGAATCTCGTTGCAGATGCGATTAAGAGAGAATTGGCACGGGGCGGACAAGTTTACTTTGTATATAACCGTGTAGCATCTATTAATCACATGGGTGAGTTGTTAGAAGCAGCGCTGCCGGGTTTACGCTATGCTATTGCTCACGGACAGATGACGGGTCGTCAAATTGAAGAAATTATGACCGATTTCTATGAAGGTCATTATGACGTATTATTGTCTACAAGTATTATCGAAACAGGTCTAGATATTCCGAACGCCAATACTATCATTATTTATGATGCGGATCGTTTAGGTTTATCTCAGCTATATCAAATGCGTGGTCGCGTAGGACGTTCTCGTAGACGGGCCTATGCATACTTTATGTATCGACCTGACAAAATGCTTTCAGAAGCTGCAGAAAAGCGGTTAAAAGCTATTGAAGAGTTCACGGAGCTAGGTGCAGGTTTCAAACTTGCTATGCGAGACTTAGAAATTCGTGGTGCTGGGAATCTATTGGGTTCACAGCAACATGGCAATATCGCATCTGTCGGCTTTGGCATGTACGTAAGTATGCTTGAAGAAGCGATTGCAAAGGCTCAAAATAAAGAGGTAGAGCGCGAGGTATCCATTGATCCTGCTATCGACTTAGAGGTAGATGCCTTTATCGATGATGCGTACATTAAAGATAGTGCGCGTAAGATTTCTGTGTATCAACGGTTGTTACATATCAAATCTAAAGAGCAACTTGATGACATGACAGATGAACTCATCGATCGTTTTGGTACGCCTACAGATCCGTTGGACCGATTACTGCGTATTGCTCAAATTAAAGAGCAAGCACGCCTGCTTGGTATTAAAAAGTATCGTCCGTAGAGATAAACAGCTTACGATCCATTGGCATGATGACTCTAAAATGGCCGATTGGGATATGGGGGCTGTACGGGAAGATTTATGGAAAAAAATGAAATTTGCAGATACCAAGCCAGCCACATTATATGTAAGCCTTAACGGTATGAAAGGTTCTATTTTGACCATTACGGAAGCGGTGATGAAGGCACTGAGCCACAAGTCATCGACTAAGGAGGGCCTATGAATCGATTTTTAAAGGGCGCCATGATTTTAACCTTAGCCGGTATTATCGTGAAGGTCATCGGTGCGTTTAGTAAAGTTCTTATTGCCCGTGTTCTCGGTGGTGAAGGTATTGGCTTATATATGATGGCCTATCCAATCTACCAAATTATCGTCAGCATCTCTGCGGCAGGTATTCCAGTAGCCATTTCCATTATGATTGCGGAAAAGCTCGCCAATGATGATATGCGGGGCGTACAACAAGTGTTTTCCGTATCCTTAAGGGTACTTACTATTTTAGGTTTAGTATTTAGCTTGGCCTTATATGGCAGTGCACCGTGGCTCATAGAGACTCAGATTATTACAGATCCACGAGCACTCATAGCCATTCAGTTGTTATCGCCAGCTATTTTCGTAGTAACTATTTTAAGTTGCTTTAGAGGATATTTCCAAGGCTTCCAATACATGGTGCCTACGGGGACGAGCCAGATCTTTGAACAAATTTTCCGCGTATCCTCTATGGTGGGCTTAGCTTACTACTTCATCGATAGAGGCTTACATTTAGCGGCTGGGGGTGCTACCTTTGCTACCTTCCCTGGCGTGTTAGCGGGTTTGCTCGTATTAATTTTCTTTTACTATCGTCAACGACGGGTGCGTGAACAGATGCTTTCACAACAGAATCCAAATGCTATCTGTGAAAGTAACAGCGCTGTAGTGAAACGATTATTTGGTCTTGCTATACCAGTATCTATGGCGAATATCATGCTTCCTATGGTATCTCTCATCGATACATTCATAGTGCCGAAGCGTTTGATGGATATTGGGTATTACCTCAATGAAGCAACAACACAATTTGGCTACCTGACAGGGATGGCCACGTCACTCATTGGTTTACCTATCATTTTGACCACCTCTTTGGCGGCCAGTTTAGTGCCGGCTGTATCTGAAGCTCATGCACAAGGTAATGTTAATCGTATTATGCAGCGGGCAGGAACGGCTATTAAAATTGCCAATATGTTCACGATTCCCGCCTGCATTGGCCTTTGTGTACTGGCGACACCTATTTCCTTGCTGATCTATGCAACGCCTAATGCAGGGCCTGTTATCGCTGTTATTAGCCTAAGTATTGTATTTCTAGGGTGGCAGCAAATTACAGCTGGTATTCTGCAAGGTTTGGGGCGAACTGTAATCCCTATGGTAGCGATTTTCGTTGGTTTATTAGTGAAAACATTCTTGGATTATGAATTGACAGGAACTGTTGAACTTGGTATCAATGGTGCTGCGTGGGCTACAAACTTAAACTTCGCCATTGCTGCATTGATTAACTATATATTTGTAAAGAAATATGTAGGTTCTGTCCTTAATAAACTTGAATTGCTGAAAATTGTCGTATCTGCTATGGCTATGGGGGGCGCAACGCAAGTTATCTATGTGAGTACTGTAGAGTTATTAGGTAATGGTGGTGCCGTAGCGGCCGCTATTGTAGTGGCCGTATTTGTGTATGGACTTTCTTTGTGGCTTACTAAGGCCGTTGTGAAGGATGATATGTATCATTTCCCAATTATCGGTAAGCGTTTACAAGCTCGTCGAGATAAGGAGGAAGCAAAGCTCTATGAAGAACAATACTAAGGAACCCGTATCTGTACAACCATTAGTAGATGTAGTAAAAGCCTTACGTGCGCCTAATGGGTGCCCTTGGGATCAAAAACAAACGCATGAATCCTTACGACGCTATTTCATTGAAGAAACCTATGAAGTAGTAGATGCCATTGATAATAAAGATATGCCCAATCTTCGTGAAGAATTAGGGGATGTATTATTGCAAGTTGTCTTTCATAGTCAACTAGCAGAGGAAGCGGGTCATTTTACCTTACAAGATGTCATAAATGACGTTACTGAAAAAATGATTCGTCGTCATCCCCATGTTTTTAACCCTGAAAATGATGAAAAATTATACTCCTGGGATGAATTAAAGGCTCAAGAAAAGAAAAATTTTCAAAAATCTGTATTAGATGGTGTGTCCAAAGGTTTACCTGCGTTGGTGGTCAGCTTATAAGCTTCAAGAAAAGGTCGCAAAGCTAGGTTTTGACTGGGACGAGCTCGATCCGGTTTGGGCGAAAGTTTCCGAAGAAATGGGTGAATTTAAGGAGGCTATAGCACAAAAAGATAGAGAAAATATGGAAAAAGAGGCAGGAGATGTACTTTTTTCCTTGATTAATCTACTCAGATGGTATAAAATAAGCGGTGAAAATGCACTAAATCGCACAAACACAAAGTTCCGACAGCGTTTTTTTACATGTAGAGGCTTTGTGTTAACCAAAGCGATCGCTCATGGGAAGACTTTTCATTAGCTGAGCTGGATGCTTTTTTTGGGAGGAGGCTAAAGTGCAGGAAAAAGTAACCTAGAGGTTTTGCATACTTCTAAGGTATTGTATTTTTTAAGGAGGTTCTGTCATGAACAAAACAGAATTAATCGCAAGTGTTGCACAAAAAAACTGAATTAACTAAAAAAAGACGCTGAAAAAAAGCAGTAAAAGCTGTATTTGACACAGTTGCTGAAGAATTAGTCGCTGGCGGTAAAGTACAAGTAATCGGCTTCGGTACTTTTCGAAGTTCGTGAACGCGCTGCTCGTGAAGGCCGTAACCCACAAAACGGTAAAACTATCACAATCGCTCGCTTCCAAATCCCCCTGCATTCAAAGCTGGTAAAGGTTTGAAAGAGCAAGTTAACGCTACAAAAAGCTAAAAAAACGCAAAAAAATAATCCCTAAAGGATATGAAAGAGACCTTTCGAGGTCTCTTTTTATCTATTTATGGTATAATGCACAGAGAAAGGGTGCACTATGAATAACGAAACATCACGGAAGGTTCTCATCGTGTCCGCCTCTATTGGGACAGGACATATGCAGGTCGCAAGAGCCATAGAAGAATATTGAAAGAAAAAAAGAGCCACACGCATCGATTACTCATGTGGACTTTTTAGATACAGAAACCATGTCTGTAGAGCATTTAATTAAGGGGACGTATATCAAGATGATCGACGTGTTCCCCATGCTATACGATATGATTTATCGCGTATCAAAAGGGGAGCGACGGGGGACTATTTTGCAAACTGCATTATCGTATATCCTTAAAAAGTCGTATGCTCAAGCTTGTTCAACAAGAGCAGCCAGATGTGATGGTCTTTACCCATCCATTTCCATGTGGGAGCTGCGTCTATTTTGAAGCGCCAAGGACATATTGATGTGCCATTGGTAGCGATTATGACGGACTTTAGTAGCCATCAATTTTGGCTCTATCCGCAGATTGATACGTACTATGTAGCGACCGAGTCTATGGTTACTGAAATGGTATCCGCCGGTATCGATGAAACACGTATTCATGTGTCTGGTATTCCTGTGCGCCGTGCCTTTTTCCGTGATGCTATTGAGGAATATAACTTAGAAGAGCCTGTGAAAGTACTCGTTATGGGTGGTGGCCTTGGTTTAGGCTCCCTCGAAACGGCACTTAAACATTTAGATGAGGTTAATGGTATTGGTGAAATTACTGTAGTAGCTGGTCAAAATACATCTCTTTATGAATCATTAGTTACTCTTAGTGATTCTATGAAAACAAAGACCACTGTATATGGTTATACGACCAATATTTCAGAGCTTATGAAATCATCGTCCTTGCTCGTTACTAAACCTGGTGCTCTGACTTGTATGGAGGCTGTTACTATCGGTTTACCTATGGTATTTTTTAATGCCATCCCAGGGCAAGAAGAGGCCAATGCAGAACTATTAGAGCTACGGGGCTGTGCTCGTTGGGCCCGTGATATTCACAACTTAGAAGACGTTGTGACCGCACTTCTTATTAATCCTCCAAGGCTACAACAAATGTCTGAGCGCGCTCGTGAATGGCATGTAGATGGAGCAGCTAATATTGTAAATAGCTTAATTGAAATTTTAGATGCTAAAAAAAGCAAGCGGAATTAGTACAAGCTGAAGAAGTAATTGGCTAATCAAATTTTGATATAGTAAAAGAAGGGGCTGTAACAGAATGCGGTTTTATCGCATCCTGTTGCAGCCCCTTGTATTATTGGTATTGCTCAATATGTTCTTCTCTAATTCTTTGTAGTGTTTCTAAGAACTCATCTGTGCTTTTAGCACTATCTAAAAAGATCTTTTAATTGATAAGAATCATCCAATGTAACACTCCATTGAAGGAGTCATTATCATCGTATACATTGAATACGATTGGTGTCTCCAAGTCCTCTGGCATATGACCGTCGTCGTCGGACACAGTTGCATAGGTGCCATCTTCTAAAAGTTCAGTAAATAATGTGTCATACCCATCGATGTCGATAAGTTCAAAGTTAATACTTTCATAAAAAGTCTAAAAAGCATATCCGTCGCCATGTGGACCTCCCTCATGAATATATATGTTACGTTTATTCTACTGAGGGCGAATGTTACTGTCAATGGTAATGTGTAGTATAATAAGTAACAGAATTACAAAAATAGGAGAATAACATGAACGTTATTAGTTTACAAAAATATAGAGAAATCGTATGGCACAAGGTCGCTTTTTAAAGATGTAAATATTACATTTACAACTGAAAAAAACGACTGGGTCTTGTGGGCATCAATGGTACGGGGAAATCTACGTTCTTAAAAAAATATTGGCAGGCCAAATGGAGGCTGATAAAGGGCACCATCGATCGTAATGGCAAGGCAAGTATCCATTACTTAGCGCAAACCCCTGACTTTGATGCGGAATCCACCTTGCTAGAGGCCGTTCTAGATGGGGACCATCCTCGATTACAAATGGTAAAAGCCTTTGAAACCATTAGTCGCGAATACCGTCAAATGCAAGAAACTGGTGGAGATGATGCTAAATTGTCTCGTAACTATATGAATGCCTTAGAACAAATGGATCAGCAAGATGGTTGGCAAGTAGAGCAGGAGGCTCGTATCATTTTGTCTAAACTGGGCTTTTCCGATGTAGAACAAAAGGTAGCCTTGTTATCTGGTGGTCAAAAGCGTCGTTTAGCGCTTGGTCAAGCGTTGCTATACCCATGCAATTTATTATTACTAGATGAACCGACAAACCATTTAGACGAAGATAGTATCGACTGGCTTGAGTCCTATTTAAGTGCCCGTCAAGGAGGACTCTTAATCAGTACCCATGATAGATATTTCCTTGATTCTGTATGTAATGGCATTTTGGAGCTATCTAATCGGCGCATGTATCAATACGATGGAAACTACGAAGAGTTCATTGCTTTGAAAGCCGACAGAGAGGCTCGTGAGGCGGCTACAGAAGAGAAGCGTCGCCAGTTTTTAAAACGAGAAATTGAATGGGTTCGCCGTGGTGCTTTGGCGAGGACTACAAAACAAAAGGCTCGTTTAGACCGCTATGAAAAACTAAAAAATATGGAGAAAACGCGCCGTCCCGACCAAATGGATCCTATTGCATTAAAGACCCGTTTAGGGAAAACCATCTTTGATATTGAGCATTTAGAATTTTACTTTGATGAACGACCTATGATTAAGGACTTTACTTATCATGTGGTGCGTCATGACCGTATCGGTATCGTAGGGCCTAATGGCGTAGGGAAGTCTACCTTTATGAATATCCTTGATGGTACCTATGAACCTACAAGCGGCACTATTGGTAAAGGTGAGACGGTACGTATTGCTCACTTCAAACAAGAACTGCCAGAGTTCGACGAAGATATGCGTGTTCTCGATTATATTCGGGAGGACCATTCTTATATGGTATTAGGTGATGGTTCTACATTGAGTGCTGGGCAAATCCTAGAGCGCTTCCTCTTTACGCCTGAACTTCACGGTGTGCCGATTCGTAAGCTTTCTGGTGGTGAACGTCGTCGCTTATATCTCTTAAAATTACTGATGAGCGCTCCTAACGTATTATTGCTAGATGAACCGACGAATGATCTTGATATCCCTACATTAGAGGTATTAGAGGATTTTCTTGATTCCTTTGGCGGTGTCATCGTTACCGTATGTCATGATCGGTATTTCCTTGACCGCGTAGTAGACAAGCTATTTGTATTCACCGGTGATGGTCATATCGAAATCGTTCATGGCTCCTATTCTGATTATAAGGATGCTCTTGATGAAAGTAGTGGTGGAAAACGCCCATTTTATATGACAAATAGTAGCACAGCTGCTAGTGCCAAAGCTGTAAGACCTGTAGAAGCTGACGATGCTGATACCGATGACTCTATTATTAATGGAGCTAATCTTTCTAATACACCTGGCAATCATAGTGGTATAATTAGTGGTGAAGTAGATACTTTCAAAGAATCCCCTAAAAAAGGCCTCAATAAAGCGGAAGAGGCAGAGTATGCGAGCATTATGGATGAGTTGCCTAAGCTGGAGCATTTAGTTAAGGGCCTAGATGTGATGATAAGCCAAGTCGCTACTGATTATGAAAAAATGCAAGCCTTGATGGTTGAGCGAGAAGAAACTCAATCCCAAATAGATGCCCTTACCGAACGGTGGATGGAATTGGAAGAGCGCCTATAAATTCACGTATCATGCGATTTATTAATACCTGCTATGCAAAGGAATTACAAGTACTTTTATTGATAAAATATACAATGTATAGTATAATTTCTTCGATTAACGATAACAACGTTACCTAAGTAGGAGGAAACTCATGAGTAAGTATGAATTCTTAGACCGTCGCGTACCAATTGAAGACGGAAATATTGCATTAGTTCAAGATTTGTCTAAATGTAAAAATTGCTCCTTATGTCGTAAAGCTTGTGCTGTAGATATGGGTGTATTTGATTATTATGATTTAACAACTAATGGGGACCATCCTATTTGTATTCATTGCGGTCAATGTGCATCTATCTGCCCATTCGATTCCATCAATGAACGCAGTGAAATTGATGAAGTTAAAGCAGCGATTGCTGACCCTAATAAAATCGTTATCTTCCAAACGGCACCAGCTGTTCGTGTTGGTTTAGGTGAAGAATTTGGCCTTGAGGCTGGTACATTTGTAGAAGGTAAAATGGTTGCAGCCCTTCGTAAATTGGGTGGTGACTATATCCTCGATACAAACTTTGGCGCTGATATGACTATCATGGAAGAAGCATCTGAGTTGTTAGAACGTGTTATCAACAGTGATGCGGTATTGCCTCAATTTACATCTTGTTGCCCAGCATGGGTTAAGTTTGCAGAAACATTCTATCCAGAATTCTTGCCAAACTTGTCCACTGCTAAAAGTCCAATTGCTATGCAAGCGCCTACGCAAAAAACATATTTTGCTGAAAAAATGGGCCTTGATGCGAAACAAATTGTTGCTGTTGCAGTAACACCTTGTACAGCTAAGAAATTTGAAATTCGTCGCGAAGAAATGAATTCTTCTGCTGAATACTGGGATGCACCAGAAATGCGCGATACAGATTACTGTATTACGACACGTGAACTTGCAAAATGGTTGCGCGCAGAAGAAATTAATTTTGATGACCTTGAAGATTCCGCATTCGATCCATTGATGGGTGAAGCTTCTGGTGGTGGTATCATCTTCGGTAACACTGGTGGCGTTATGGAGTCTGCTATGCGTGCAGCTTATAAAATGGCAACTGGTGAAGATGCACCTCAAACATTGATTCCATTTGAAGCTATTCGTGGTATGGATGGTGCTCGTGAAGCTGACGTAGTAATTGGGGATAAAACATTACACGTAGCAGCAGTACATGGTACTGGCAACTTGCGTAAGTTCATCGAACGCATGCGTGCAGAAAACATCCATTATGACTTTATCGAAGTAATGGCTTGCCGTGGCGGCTGTATCGGTGGTGGTGGTCAACCACGTGTTAAATTACCGATGGCTGACAAAGCTCGTGAAGCTCGTATTGCGTCCTTGTATACTCGTGATGCAGAGGTACAAGTGAAAGCAGCTTGTGATAATCCAAATATCCAAAAATTATATGCTGAGTTCTTCGATGGCAAACCTATGAGCCATAAAGCACATCACATGTTACATACTACATTTGTGAGCCGTGCAGCGGACTTAGGTCCTAATGGTGCTTGTACGCCTGCTACATGTCCAACATCTGTGCCTAATTTGAAAAAGGCAGCAGAGGCGGCTAAAGCAGCAGCGGAAGCAAATTAATAAAATGTGAAGCAGATAGTTGATGATGACATCAGCTATCTGCTTTTTTTGTTTTGAAACATATTGATGGTGATATTTTATAGCGCACCTAAAGATAATAAGACTTTCACATAGTTGAATAACACATATGCTATATACGCATAGTGGTTAAAATATAGAGATTAGTAAATTAGTTTAGTAATTACGGTTAGTGTGCTATAATTAAGATATTATTATAGAAGCAATCAATACTGTTTCAGGAGGATCTTCATGGCTTTTTAAATTAAAAAGGAAAAGAAGAAAAATTTTTTTCAGTATTTTTAGAAAATCATGTCGCTCTTACATATGAAAGTGCAGAGATGATGGAACGTGTGTTTAAAGGCGAAATCTCTAAAGAAGAGGCTTTTTCTTGAAATTGATACAAAGGAAAAAAAGTCGCTGATGAATTAGTAAGCGAAACAGTAGAGCGTTTGCGCAAAACATTCATCACTCCAATGGATCGTGAAGATATTCAGCTCTTGATCGACCAATTGGATACTACATTAGATAATATCAAAGAAATTATGGATAAAATGGTTATGTACCACGTTGGTAAACCAAGTGATGGTGCTATCCGTATGAGTGAAATCGTTGTAAAATGCGTTAAGCATATCAATAAATCTATCGGTTACATGGGTAGTCTTAAAAAGGACCATGTTAAGGTAGAAGGCCGTGTACACCAAGTATTGAAACTTGAGTCTGAAGCGGATAACATTTACCACGAAGAAATGGCTAAACTCTTTACTGAGTGTACAGATCCAATTGAAATTATCAAATGGAAGGAAATCCTTAGTGCCATGGAAGATGTAATCGATGGTTGCGAAGATTTGGTTGGTACATTCCGCCGGGTAGTATTGAAGTATGCTTGATGCTCAATATTTAGTATGGCTAGTTGTATTTCTAGCATTAGCCTTCGACTATATCAATGGCTTCCACGATACAGCGAATGCCATTGCTACATCCGTATCCACCCGTGCTATTGAGCCTAAAAAGGCGATTATGATGACCGCAGCTCTTAACTTTTTGGGTGCTATGGTTAGTACAGGTGTTGCGAAGACTATCGGTGGTGACATCGTAATGTCTGCGTCTCTTATCAATAGTGGTATCATTGCAGCGGCCCTTATTGGTGCCATTACATGGAACTTATTGACCTGGTATTGGGGGATTCCGAGCTCCTCATCCCATGCGCTTATCGGTGGTATCATCGGTGCTGTAGGTTGGTCTGTAGGCTTTTGATGCTTTAAATGAGGCTGGTATCTTAAAAATCTTCTTATCCCTCATTTTATCTCCAATCGTAGCCATGATTGGTGGCTATATTGTGATGAAAGTTTTGTTACTTATCTTTGGTAGATTTTCTCCAATCGTATTGAATGATAGATTTAGATCCATGCAAATTGTATCTGCTATTATGATGGCCTTTTCTCATGGTTCTAATGACGCCCAAAAAGCGATGGGTATCATTACCTTAACATTGCTTAGTGGTGGCTATATTGATACATTAGACGTACCCTTATGGGTTAAACTTTGTTGTGCTACGGCCATGGCTATGGGGACAGCCGTAGGCGGTTGGAAAATTATCTCTACTATGGGGACTAAGATTTTCAAATTAGAAACTATTAATGGTTTTGCTGCTGATTTAAACTCTGCCATCACTATTTTTACAGCTACATTCTTACATTTACCTGTAAGTACAACACACGTTGTAAGTGGGTCTTTACTAGGTGTAGGTTCCTCTAAACGTCTTAAAGCTGTTAACTGGGGTGTAGCAAGATCTATGGTGTTAGCTTGGTTTGTAACAATTCCACTATCTGGTATTGTAGCGGCTGTGGCTTACGAAGTAGGTCACTTACTATTTGGTTAATACATAACTACATAACTATATAATAATATAAAAGACTGCGAAAGCAGTCTTTTTTTGTAGGACCTAAATTCATAAGAGCATGTCTTAGAAATAGATAATGGCGTTAGATTTTGGTTGGTTTTAAATACTATATTCTATAAAAAGCGATTTATCTATATTTGGCAACGTTGATGTTGGAATTCAAGTTGTATAGGAAGAAAAACTTATAAATATGTGGTTTTGTGAATTATGCGTTTTATTAATAAATGCAGTTTATTACTTGTTTATAGGTTGTTTTTGGGTTTTGTTTAAAATGAATAACTATTGCATACTTATGTATCGGAGGTTATACTATCGGTAGAAGGAGTTTTTTTAAGTGAAAAAGTGAGGTAAGTATATGGCATGGGTGGAACTAGACGCGGTGCCGGGCGCCCACGTAATCCTATTAAACGTATTGGTAGAACTATTCGACTCAGTGATGAAGAATTTCTTTCACTAAAACCCTTGATCATGGCCATTAAGGCTAATAACGATAAACGATATAGGCAACAATGTGCTAGAAACGCATAAATGTATACATAGATAGATAAATAAATATATAAACGCATACATAACTAATTAGGCATTGTCACAGCATATACAACTTAATAAACTTTTAAATCTATTTTTACAATAATCTATTATTCCTAAATCTTTCAACTACAACACATCTCTACTCTCTAAATCATATGCTGTGTGCAATACAGTAGATGAAAAAGGTCCCAATTCAAAAGAATTGGGACCTTTTCGTTGATTATAATTAGGTAAATTATATTAGTGTATTATCAGCTATATTAGTCGATTTTAACGCCGTGAATTTCTTCAGCTAAACGTTTTAGAGCATCAACTGTACGTACACCAGGAGTGATTTCAGAAAGTTTTACACGAATGAAGTGACCTTCTTTAACAGCTGTAATGTCTTGAAGTTGAGGATTTATAAAATAATTATTTTTGAATGTTAGATTTATTCATTTTTGATCAGGTCATTGTTATTTTGATATATGAAAAAAACTTCTTTTAATGGCTATAATAGAAATATATGTATAGATGTAAGCTTAGGAGGTGTTAGCTTGTTACAAGATTTATTATCCGAGGATAATGTATCGTTTCACTATCCCGCTGAAACGTGGGAAGAGGTAATTCGTCACGGTGGCCAACTCATGGTTGATGCTGGTTTTACTGATCCATCTTATACAGAGGCTATGGTTGAGGTGGTACGCGAAATGGGTCCATATATTGTATTGGCCCCAGGTCTTGCGATGCCACATGCTCGTCCTGAACATGGCGCAAAACGAGTAGGTACAGCCTTAGTTACGTTGGAAAAACCATTGAACTTTGGTAGCCCAGATAATGACCCTGTATCTGTAGCATTGTTCTTATGTGCTCCTAATAAGGATGAGCATATTCAATTGTTGACAGATATCGCTACTTTGTTTGAGGATGAGGAATTTCTAGATGCAGCCGTTGAGTTTGAAAGTATAGATGATGTACAAGCATTCTTGGCAGAGCATTTAGATGAACAATAATAGCTATAGAAGGAGGCAATTATGATTTCTGTATTAACTGTATGCGGTAATGGCATTGGTTCTAGCTTGATGCTAAAAATGAAAATCGAAGAGATCTGTGCTGAAAACGGCATTGATGCACAAGTTGAGTCAATCGATTTTAATGCGGCACAAGGTCGTAAGGCTGATCTTATCGTAACTGTAAAAAGAATTGGCAGAACAATTCGAAGGTAAAAAAATATCGCCATTGTTCGCGACTATATTAATAAAAAAAGAAAATCACAGAAGATGTTCTTGAAGCATTAAAACAAAAGTCGCACAATAATTTTTTTAACAACTATATATAGGAGGTAGTGCCATGGAAATGGTATTAGAGTTCTTACGTGACGTGCTGTCTCAACCAGCACTTTTAATTGGTATTATGTCATGTGTAGGCTTAGTTGCTTTGAAACGTCCGTTTCATAAGGTAATGACAGGTACATTAAAACCTATTCTTGGCTACTTAATGCTCGCGACGAGGCGCCGGCGTTATCGTTAGTAATCTTGATCCACTAGGTAAGATGATTGAACATGGCTTCCATATTACTGGCGTTGTACCAAACAATGAAGCTATTGTGGCTGTTGCACAAAAGGTTCTTGGCGTTGAAACGATGTCTATTCTCGTAGTAGGCTTATTGATGAACTTATGTATTGCTCGTTTCACCAAGTTCAAATATGTGTTCTTAACAGGTCATCACAGTTTATTTATGGCATGTCTCATGTCTGCCGTACTCGGTACAGCAGGTTTGTCTGGTATGGAGCTCATCCTTGTAGGTGGTTTCTTGATGGGCGCATGGTCTGCAATTTCTCCAGCTATTGGTCAAAGCTACACATCTAAAGTTACTGATGGTGATGAAATTGCTATTGGTCACTTTGGTAGTTTAGGTTATTATTTATCTGCTTGGGTTGCTCAATATGTGGGTAAAGCTGAAGATAGCACAGAAGATATTGAAATCCCTGAAATGGGGCTTCTTGCGTGACTCCACATTATCTACTGCATTGACTATGATCGTATTCTATTTGATTGCAGCTATTGCAGCAGGCTCTGAGTTCGTATCTACTTTATCTGGTGATATGAGTCCTTACTTATATGCTGTTATGAGCGCTATGAACTTTGCTGTAGGCGTAACAATCGTATACTCTGGTGTACGTATGATCTTAGGCGATTTGATTCCTGCCTTCCAAGGTATTGCTACAAAAATTATTCCTAATGCCATCCCAGCTGTAGACTGTGCTGTATTCTTCACATATGCTCCAACAGCTGTAGTATTAGGCTTCCTTAGCTCCTTCATCGGCGGTATCATCGGTATGCTTATCCTTGGTGCTGTAGGTGGTGTATTGATTATTCCTGGTCTTGTACCACACTTCTTCTGTGGTGCTACAGCAGGTATCTATGGTAATGCTACCGGTGGTCGCCGTGGTGCCGCAGTAGGTGCGTTCCTTAATGGTTTAGCTATTACATTCTTGCCAGCGATGGCACTTCCAGTTCTTGGGCAATTAGGCTTCCAAAATACAACATTTGGCGATGCGGACTTTGCCGTAATGGGCCTTGTATTAGGTAATGCTTATGAATGGGTAGGTATGGCAGGTATTTACGGTATCGTAGCTATTGCTGCATTAGTACTTATCATTCCTAACTTTATTAAAACAAAAGGTAAAGTAATTAACTACGTAGAAGAGGATTAATGAAAGCAACTGAACAACATAGTAATGTTGTAGTTAGATATGTATTTCTGACCATTGGTGCAATCAGTTTTGCCCTCGGTACAGCAGGCATCGTACTACCACTGTTACCAACAGTTCCGTTATATATGCTAACATTATTTTGTTTAGCCCGAGGATCTGAACGATTCCATAAGATGTTTTTGGAGTCTAGTTTATATCAAAAGACTGTTGGTGCTTATGAACGCGATAAAGCGTTGACATTGCGGACAAAGTTGTCCATTCTCGCTTCTGTTACTACCATAATGGCTACGGGCGCATATTTTAGTCAAAATATGCCAGTTGCGCTTATCGTGATGGGCCTCGTATGGATTGGTCACGTAATAGTATTAGCTTTTATTGTAAAAACAAAAAAATAAAGAATTATCTCTGATACTTCTGAATATAGCCTTGTAAGTTAGACTGTATGGGTTTAACTTGCAAGGCTTATTTTATTGCAGAATCAATAATACATAGGTGGACTATGTAGTGAATAGAGTCTAATAAATAGATTCTAATAAATAGATCCTAATGAACAGTGCCTTATATATTACTGAAAAATAGATTGTGTGGACTATCAATAGCTAAACTTATATTTTTTTAAATAAAAAAATGAATTATTACTATTTTTTTAATTTGACAATGAATATCAATAATTATACTATAATAATTGTTTATATAATAAATTTTATAGTATTTGTGTATATGGTGATAGTATGAATCCACATAATCATGCAGTTTCACATGCAGGAATTTCTATGTCGAGACATACAGTGTTTGACGGTATTGATTTGATGTTCCTTGATGTGAAGCAAGAAACGATTCAATTTTATGCTAAATCACATACAAAGACGTTTGCCATAAATCATTGTGAAGAGGGGCGTATTGAGTGCAAGTTTACATCTGGTGATTATTTATATATGGGACCAGGTGATATGTCCTTAGGGTGGCATATTCATGCTGATTATCAACATGAGAACTACTTCCCTACAAAACTTTTTAAGGGGATTGTATTACTCGTAGATGTTGAAAAGGCTCAACCCGTATTAGATGCACTTGTTACTGAAGCGCGCATCGATTTGACTCAATTAGCAAATCGATTTTTGTGAGCATTCTGACTTTGGTATGATGATGGAAGAGACGGAATCTGTTCGTCAGATTTTTTTCTAGTTTATATAGCGTGCCTAATCAAATTAAAGAACACTATTTTTAAATTAAAAGTCATTGAAATCTTCCTGCTGTTATCTGTTATTTCTACAACTAATCATGAAAAAGAGAAGCTCTTATCGTAAACAACAAGTAGATATTGTAAAAGCTGTTAATGAATATATATCTACACAGTTTATGAAACGGATCACTATAGACTCCTTGTCTGACCGATTTGATATTCCTACATCAACATTAAAGCGTTGTTTTAAAGGGGTATATGGTACGACAATTCATCATTATTTAAAGGAATGTCGTATTAATGCAGCTAAGCGCTTGCTTCAAGAGTCAGATCAATCTATTTTAGAAATTGCTAATGCCGTAGGCTATGAGAATGGCAGTAAATTTACTAGTGCATTCAAAGAGGCTACAGGTGTAACTCCTAGTGCTTATCGTAAAGTATAAATACCTTAAGTTAAGCCAAACTAAACCAAGGCGTGCATTATAGTGCTTAGTAATATATATAATATAAGTATGTAAGGCTTAGAACGAGTAGGTTATAAAAACTGAATATTGTCCGAAATGTATATTTTGGGTCTTTTTCGGAGTAGATATGCAAGATACACTTTGCTAACATAAAAAAATGTAAATGATTTTTCAATGTCATTATATGTTGGTAAAGTGTATCTTTTTATTTTGTGTGGGAGATACAAAACATATGGTTAGTTAGAAATTGAGGAGGGCACAATGAACCGGTGGGGACATGCAAAACGCAGCATTATTCTGTCCAGTGCAGTTGCTTTGTGGCTTAGTGCACCGCTTGTAGTATGGGCGGAGAATGCGACTGTCACGACAGATGTAGTTCATGTTAAAGGAACATGGGCTGAAGAAGAAGCAAAATTGAACTCACAGCAAGTGCAAATCATTACCAAGAAAGAAATTGAAAAGAAACAGGCGAAGTCCGTCGAAGATATTATATTTACTCAAACAGGTGTATCTAGAACAGTTGATGCTATGGGCCGTGTTGGTGTATCTATCCGCGGTGCCGAAGCACGTCACACACTGATCCTCGTAGATGGTCAACCCGTTCTCGGCGATTTGATAAGTACTCTGGTGCAGCAGACGAAGTACAACGGCTAGGTACAGAAAACGTTGAACGTATAGAGGTTATTCAAGGTGCTGCCAGTGCTAAATACGGCTCTGATGCTATAGGTGGTGTTGTTAATATCATCACTAAAAAAGCACAAAAGAAACCATCCTTGCAATTAAATGCAGAAGGTATGCGACGTAAAAGTGATGGCGATGCGTTCCCATTCCAAAACTTCTTCATTCGTGCCGACTCTGGTCAAATGGGGAAATTGAAGGTAGGCTTATCCGGTAGTAAACGAGATATAATGCCTGTATTGGCGTCCGTTAGCCGCCGTGCATCTGGTATGGCTTATGACTATGCAAAACATAATTTTAAGCCCAATGTACTTCGTCACTACGGTGATGCGGCTGATATCGGTCTTGTAGCAACTTACGAGGCAAATGACAAAAATAAATTTGAAATGCGTCTCAACCGCTATACAGAAGATCTTGTACGCGATGTTAAACACTCTGACTCCGACTTAGAGCCTCAACAACATTTTAAACGTACTGCGGACCGTAATACGGCAAACTTACAATGGTCATCTCGAGCAGGTAAAAGCGATTGGACTGTTGAAACTAATTACTCCCGCATCAAAGAAAATGACGTAGCCCTCATCAGTTATACTGGTCGTTCTGCCTATGAAGGCTCTAATGAGTTGCGCTATATCGATAATATCGATCACCGTCAATTAGATATTCGAGCTAATGCGAATACACAGCTTAACAAAAATCATCTGCTTAGCTACGGCGTAAGCTATGCTCGTGAAGAAGGCTCCGGTAGCCGCTTAAAGAGCTCTCCTAATACAAGTACTATGTACATCGATCCTTGGGATTACGATAAGAGCTTGCTAGTGGATAAACTTGACCGTCTTGTACGTCGTAAAGGCGATAATAGCATTAAAGTGTACTCTCACATCCACGACTACAAATTCATCAATTCCGGTGGGGGTATGCCACAATGGGATATGGATTATGAATACTATGGTGCCGAAACAGATGCTCAAACCAGGTATTACATACGATGACTATATAAATTATGGTTTATCTGAAAGTCGATTAAGTGATTGGTCTAGTACATCCCCTAATAATCAACCTGTAACGGATGAGTTTAAAGCTCGCTATAAAGCCTTAGAGGATCGTTTAAAAGCAGAAAATCCTGTATTATCTGCCACACGTGCTAATATCGTAGGTGACTACTTTAAATATGGCGAGTCCAATGACCCAGAAATGCGTAAAAAGGCGCCTAAATTAAATGGCAAAGCCTTCTTAGAAGAGTACCGCAATCGAGATCAACGATTAACAACTGGTAGCGGTACAATCCGCAAGTTAAACGCTTATATTTCTGATACTTGGCAAGTGAATAAGAATTTAACATTGTCTCCAATTTTACGTTTTGATAATAGTAGCTTGTTTGGTTCTAATTTATCTGCTTCCTTAGGTATGACCTATAACGTAAAGGGCAATACACACCGTAGGTTTAAAGCCAATGTAGGTACTGGTTATACTGAGCCCGGTATGGGCGAATTGTGGTATAACTGGGAAATGTACGCTTCCAATCCTGTAGGGATTGGGGTGGCAAAACTCGGTTGGTACTGGGCTGGTAATCCTAATTTAAAACCTGAAAAATCTGTCAACTTTGATATGAGTTTAGAAGGGGAAAATAAAAATACTTATGCTCGCGTAGGCGTATTCCACAACCGCATCAAGAACTATATGTCCGTGTACTTCACAGGGGACTTCATGGACTTTGCGCCATACCTCAAAGGCGATGCGAAGTACCAACGGGCACCAGACATGATTTACAGCTTTAAAAATATTGGTAAAGCAGAAATCACCGGTGTTCAAGCGGAAGTACAACAAAAGTTCGGCAAATATTGGTCTGGTAAGTTAGGTTATACATACTTACATGCCATCAACAAGAGCGATCCTTCAATGCCTCGTCAATTGCTTGATAAACCAATGCACAAGGTTGACATCGGTATTACTTATGATAATCCTAAATCCGGTTGGAATGGTTCCATTTGGGGTGATTATTATATCAACATGCTTGATAGTAATACCCTTAATAACGGTGGTAACTATTGGCCAGATATCTTGTCCGGTGATGCAGGCGTTTATAATAAGCAAACTTATGAAAAGAAAACATTTGGCATTTGGAACGTAATGGTTCAAAAAAACGATTCAATAAAAATGCCATGATGTACTTTGGTATCAACAATATCTTCAACCATCGCGATGATGACCGTGCCACACAAGAACGGGTATACCGCGTGGGCGTTAACCTTAAATTCGGTGGTGGCGATGGAACAAAAACGACAGCTATCGGCAAGACCAAAGATGGTGCAAAGACTGGTATAGTAGGTGCAAGTGGTGATGTTGGTAGTGCTGAATCTGGTGTACAAAATGTAGCTGATGTAGTTCGCTTAACTGATTTTATTCATTCTGATTTTGATACTACTAAAGAGCGTGGTGTTACATTAGTCGGCGACTACAGAGCGCGCTGGATGGCACATGATGGATCTAATAGACCTCAATCTCCATTTAGAGCTAACTCTGCTATCGGTTCTGCAAAAGCGAATATGTACGATGCCAATCGTCATAGCTTTGAACAACGATTGCGTCTTGGCTTTGATGCACGCCTTAATGAGTTTACTAATCTTAAGGTCATCGGCAGTGCGACTGGCATGAGTGGTGTCGATACAAGCTGGACTCAATCTGACTCTAAAGGCTTTAACCATCAACGAATCGATACAGTGGATCTCACAAGACGCGTTAAAAAATGGGACGTATCAGTGGGCCGCTTAACAGAGCCAATGGGTGCGAGTGGCTATTGGTTTGGTCAATCTTATGACGGTGTTCGTGCCGTTTGGAATGGTCATGACTCTCAAGTTCGTATCGGTGTTGGTACTTTCAAATATAGTACAGGTATCACTGATTCTGCCTATACTCACGCAGTACATGAAGTTATCTACAGACCGCCAACAGCGGCTGAATTGATCGGTATTAACCGTGATGAGTTCCCATACGATATTAGTAGTGCTACAAAAACGGGTTCTGATGGTGAGAAAAAATCTGATGAAGATGCAGCTGCACCAGATAGCCCTAATGGTATTTATGATTCTACTTATAAAGGTAAGACAGATAGCCTTTACTTCTATCAACAGCTAAAAGGCTTGCAAGATGAATATGAAGCGTATAAAGCTACATTGAATCTAAGTTGGAGCAATCCGAATCGGGATCAAGAAATTGAAAAGGCTAATGCTAAGCTTGCAGAAACACAACAAAAACAAGCTCAAGTGATGAGTCGATTACAAGATATTCTTACAAAGGCATACCCTACAGATATGGCGGAGAAAAAATTCTCCCTCGATATTCCATCTGGTGGTTATGCAATGTATGAAATTACTAATAAGAATACAGGGGAAAAACTATATAAGACTAGCGACATTATGTATAATGTGAACTCTTCTTTATACCCTGAATCCTTAAAAGAAAAGGCTAAAGGTCTTATCGTATCTACTGATAATAAAGATGCCTTGTTGAACCCAAAAGATTATGTTGATAAACATAGTGCTGATATTAATCAATCCATTGTAGAAATTGCTAAATATAATGCTACAGATAACTGGAGCAACTATAACAATAGTGAGCTTGATGTGGTTTGGGTTAAACAGCCAGATGGTACGTTCAAACAATCTTATGATTACTATGGACAACCAGCTAGTGATTATGAGTTCACTGGCTACTTAGGTACTAAAACGTATAAATACGATAGTGGTAGCTATGTATTTAGCGATTATGACGCTAAAGATGCCATTTATAAAAAGAACTTTACCATGTCCTCCAGTGATTGGGGTGAAGGTAGTTCTTACTATGGTTGGGGCATGCCAAATGCAATGTTCAACTATATGTATAATCTTGAAAAGGTTGTACATGATGCAGAGTCTGAAAACAAATTGCCTCGTGAAGCGATTGGTAAGATCATTGGCAACTTGATTCGCACAGAAGGGGTAGTTCTTGAAAAAGATACAGTGCCAGCTATTGATAAAGCAGCCTTTGTTCAATACAAGAAACAAATAGGTTCTCGTCTTGGTTTACAAGCGTGGTATTTGCGATCCTTTGGCGGTAAAACGCATACATACCTCAATGCAAATGGAAACGGTAATGATGAATATAGCTTCTCCAATGTAGCTCATGTATTCGGTATCGGCGCTAAATATCAACTGGGTGCTAATGCATCTGTTACCGTTGATTACGGACAAAACCGTTCTAACCTTGGCCGTTACTTAAATGGTAACACGGTTTATGAACATGAACGAGGCACAGCAGACTTTGCGCTTAAAGGTCATCAAATGGGTGGTACACCACACTTCTGGATGGCTCGTCTCGATATTGGCCGTGCTGACCTAGATATTCCAAAATCTTGGAATGCGTTCATCGATTACAAATACTTTGAACATGGCTCCTTCTTTGGTGGCAATGGTACTGGCGCAGTACCGGATCGTTATCTCGACGGTATTCGCGACTTTACATTCGGTGCCGGCTATGTACCTCGTAAGGACTTACTCCTTGAGGCATTCTATACATTCGATGCGAAGGGCACTAATAAACGAGATACTTTATATGGTAGTGAAAGCTTTAAGTTAGGCGATTATACAAGAATTCAAGGGACCTACAGGTTCTAATATTCAGTCTGTAAACAGGCAGAAAGGTTACTAATATGGAAAAACTTAAATTATGTCATTCACTTGTTTCATAGCGGCGGGTATGTAATGTATCCATTATTACTCTTGTCTTTCATGGTGATTGCTATCGCTGCAGAACGAGCTTTCTACTATCGCAAATATGCCGGTAAAACCTTCGTTGTTACGCATGCAGTCAATGAACTAGCAAAATTACAAAATTGGGCAGAAATTGATAAAGTAATCAAAGAAAACCCATCTATTGCGAGCCGTATTGCAGAAGCAGGTTTAAATAATGCTTCTAGCGAGGAAGCTATGAAAACAGCCTTTGCTGACCAAATGGGTGTAGACGCAGTAGGCTTCCGTAAATATATGGACTACCTCAGTGCTACCGTTACAATCTCCCCATTGTTAGGTTTGCTTGGTACTGTAACAGGTATGATTGGTTCTTTCAGTATCCTCGACTCCGGTGCGGGCGCATCTGCTATCACTGGTGGTGTTGGTGAAGCCCTCATCGCTACAGCATCTGGTTTGTGCGTAGCCATCATGGCCTTTATTGTATACACAATCTTTAGTCATCGTTTGGATTCTATCATTAACCAAATTGAAAATATGTGTGTCAGCATTGTTAGCGCTAAACGAGAAGGGTGGAAATAATTATGAATTTGCAAAGCTTTCGTATGAAAACTAAGCCGGAATTCATGATCATTCCAATGATTGATATCATCTTCTTCTTGTTGGTATTCTTCATGATGAACAGCTTACAAACAGTGGCTCAAAAAGCATTATCTGTACAACTACCACAAGCTACTAGTGCATCTGCACCAGCTCAATTGCCTGTTGTATTTACCCTTGATGCGGAAGGGCATATTACAATTGATAACAATCCAATGAGTATTGATCAAGCAGAAGCTATGATTAAACAGCGTATTCAAGAAAAATCCTAACGCTAGTGTTATCTTACAAGCCGACAAACGTGCGACTCATGGGCAAGTGGTAGCGATTATGGATATGCTAAAAACAATCTGGTGTTAAACGCTTGGCTATTCGGCTGAACAGAAAGGATAACTATGGGACTAGGCATATCATGGAAAAAGCGACCCATTATATCCGCCGTAGTTCATCTAGTTGCTCTATTTATTGCAGTTATCTTTTTCGTAGTAGTTCCAGCCATTCAAGAAATGGAAACCTATGAAATCGACCTCACGCAAAGTGTTCTCGATGATGGCGGCAGTGGTCATGCCGGTGGAGGTGGCGGCAATAGGTCAGACCTATTCCCTAAACCACTATCGGCTGATGAAGTGGCGGCAAGAACAAAAGGCTGTTGTAGCGAATATAGATCCATCTACTGCAACAGATATTCCTGATGCAGTAGATGTACCTCAAAAAGGCGGCGAACATAAAGGTAATACCTCTGGTGATAATTCCACAGGTGGTTCCGGCCCCGGACATGGTGGCGGCTCTGGTGGTGGTAACGGTACAGGTGTTGGCACTGGTAATGGTGATGGCCAAGGTCAGGGAAATGGCAACGGTAATGGCAATGGTAATGGTAATGGTGATGGTCATGGTACAGTGAAAAGTCGCCTTTTGATACGGAGGGATTCCGTGCAAGAGTGCAAGACAATGCACAAATGCCTTCCATGGCTTTTAAAAAGAAAATTACAAGGCGATGTGACTGTACAAGTAACACTTGATACAAATGGTAATCTTATTGGAAAAAGTATCGTTTCTTCTACAAATGAAATATTCAATGATGCGGCAATATCTGCCGTAGTGGCCGTAACACCATATCGAAATCCAACAGGTGAAGATATTAATATCAACGTACCAGTTGAGTTTAGAGGTTATGACTCATCAGATGATGAAGAGGAATAGAGGTATCTACGTAATACACGTATCAAAAAATTAAAGGAGATAATTATGAAATCCATTATTTTTATATTCTTCCCTCACGGGAAATACTAAAAGTGTTGCAGAAGCAATGGCTTCTGTAATGCCTGAAGGTACACCATGCATTCCTGTTAAGGAAGCGCCTGAAAATTTAGCTGATTATGACACAGTATTTGTAGGCTTCTGGGTAGACCGAGGTACAGCGAATAAAGAAGCGGCAAAATTGATCGAAACTTTAACAAATCCAAATATCGTATTCTTTGCTACACTAGGTATGTATGCAGATTCTGATCATGCTCGTGAAAGTATTGAAAAAGCATCTGAATTACTACAAAATAAAGAGTCCCTTGTAGATGGCTTCGTATGCCAAGGTAAAATCGACCCTAAAGTCATCGAAATGATGTATAAAATGTTCCCACCTGGATCTGCACATGGTCAAAGCCCTGAACGGGATGCGTTACATAAAGCGGCTGAAACACATCCAGATGAACAAGACTTTGCCAATGCAAAAGAATTCACTAAATCTGTACTTGCAAAGTTGCAAGCCTAAACTGAAAGGGGATTGGAGTATGAGTTTAGCAAGTTTCTTTGAATCCATTCCGGAGAAACAACGCAATCTACAACTAGGTTTAGAATGCGATAATCCGATGAGTGGTGCATTCCCTCATAAACGGGTTGTTCATGCAGGGCTTAATGGCATCTTAGTTTCGCCAAAGGAAACACAAGCCGTTTGGGATAACTTAATGAATGGCACACCTACAAAGGGTGAAATGCAATGCGCCTATATTCACATTCCGTTTTGTAAGACAAAATGCACATATTGTGGCTTCTTCCAAAATGGTACGAGTCAAAACGTAGAGGACCAATATATTGATGGCCTCATTAGTGAATTAAAGATGGCTAGTGAACGTCCAAGATTGAAAGATGGGTTAATCCATGCCGTATTTATCGGTGGTGGTACGCCAACATCGTTGTCTCCAACGAACTCTGAAAGATTGCTTAAGGCAATTAAAGAGTATTTGCCACTGTCTAACGATTATGAGCTTACCTTAGAAGGCCGTATTCACGATTTGATTCCTGAAAATCTCGATGTGTGGATGGCAAATGGTGTTAACCGCATGTCCATAGGCGTACAATCTTTCAATACAGAAGTACGTCAAATGGTAGGTCGTTTAGATACGAAAGAAACCGTACTAGAACGTTTAGCTGCGTTAAAAGCGTATGGTCAATGTTCTGTGGTTATCGATTTAATCTACGGTTTGCCAGGCCAAACTATGGAAGTTTGGGAACAAGACTTAGCTGATTTAGTAAGTTCTGGCGTAGATGGTGCTGACCTTTATCAATTGAACGTATTTGATGGCAGTGATCTTAATAAAGACATTGCAAAAGGTAAGGTGCCAGCCGCAGCGACAACTTCTATGCAAGGGGATATGTTTGAATTCGGTCGTAAGTACCTTGATGAACGTTCCTATCGTCGATTGAGTGCGGCTCACTGGAGTGCAAACAATCGTGAACGTAGCTTGTATAACATTTTAGCCAAAGCGGGCGTACCGATGTTCCCATTTGGTAGCGGCGCCGGTGGTAATGTCGATGGGTACGGCATGATGCTTCATCGTGCATTAAAACCATACGAAGATATGGTGAACCGTGGTGAAAAACCATTTATGGCACTGATGAAACAAAGTGAGTTACAACCTATCGTAAATCAAGTAGTAAGTCAACTTGAACAAGGCTTCTTAAATATTATGAGCTTAGAACAAATGGATCCAAGATTAGGTGAATTGAACTGGCTCTATAAATTATGGGAAGAACGCGGTCTCGTTGCGTATAATGGTTTGCTATACAAATTGACTGCCGCTGGTGAATTTTGGACTGTAAACCTTACACAAAGTACCTTGGAAGCTGTGGAGTATATCATGACTGGTAAAAACTCCTTCGCTATAGAAGCGGTGGCTGCTCAAGATACTAAAACAACGTCTAAAGATAATCCTAACCAAGAGGTACGCGGTATTGGCCAAGGTAAAGCTAATATTTCCGTACCAACCGATGAAGATTCTGAAGCACAACGCAAGGAAGCACTTATTGCTAAAGCAAAAGCAGAAATTGCTAAAAGCGGTGCCTCTGGTGAGTCAGCAGATCGAATGGTACAGGCTATGTACAATTTGAGTGCTGATGAAATTGAATATATGATGGAACGTATGATGTCTTAACCTGTAATATTACACCTTATATCTAACAACCTTTCTCACACACAACATATACTAAACAAGACAAACTACGTGACATACACTACAATGTAGTGCAAAGTAGCCCCAGACAATAGTCTGGGGTTTACTTTTTATACAGCGAATTGTATTCTGTAATTATAGGAATTCATATAATATTTAATCTATAAATATTACTTTACATAGAATGTGTCTACTATAATCAGATAAAAGTAATCATAGTTATAGTTATAGTTATTATTATTGCTATAGTTTATTGATTGTATTGGTGATAGTTAAAGGGGTAGGAGATCAGTATGATTACATTTCCTCGAAAGAATATAGATATTGTTGGTATAGGTGCTAGTACATTAGATCGATTTATCGTCGTCGATCATTATCCTACAGGCCGTGAGGTACAACAAGTCGTATCATCTACTACAGATGGTGGTGGGCCAGTAGCAACGGCTTTAGCGGTGGCAGGAAAATATGGTGTCCGTACCGCTATGATTGATAGTATTGGAGATGATATGGTGGGACGTCATATTTTAGATGACTTTGAAAAATACAATGTTAATACAGAAGCCATTCAAGTTGAAAGCGGTGCTAACAGTGGAGTAGCAACAATCCTCGTAAAACAGAGTACTGGTGAGCGTGCTGTATTTTTTTGAACGGTCCACAGCAACTGAGCCTGTGTTTTTTTAGATGCTCATAAACAGCTCATAGAATCTGCCCTATATTTTTGCATATCAATGGTCGACATCGTCAACTTATGCGTTCAGCTATGGATGTAGCAAAAGAGGTAGGTACTATCATTTCTTTAGATGGTGGTGCTCAACGGTACGATGAAGACATGAAGCCTATTACAGAAGCCAGTCACATCGTTATCGTGGCTCGAGACTATGCTGAAAAAAATATACAGGCACAACTAATTTAGAAGATGCTTGTCGTATCATTCATGAACGAGGAGCCTTCATAGCCGGTGTTACCGATGGTGCTAATGGTAGTTATTTTTGTATGGCCCTGATGGAACATCTTATCGATGTGAACCATTTTCTCAAGCTACCGTAGTAGATACAACGGGGGCTGGGGATAGCTTCCATGGTGCTTTCTTGGCTATGCTTACAAAAACACTTTGCAAAATAGCAGATGGTACTAACACATCAACTATGAATGAAACGAGCCAGTCCTTAAATGCTATCGATTTACTCCATAGTTGTGCGCACGAGGACTTAGAAAAAGCGGCTACTTTTGCCTCCGCTGTAGCAGCTCTTAATACGCAAGGAATTGGCGGCCGCAGTCCATTGCCGAGTTTAGAAGATATCAAGGCGCTTATAGGATAGGATTATGGTTATGTGGCAAAATACTTCAAAAAATCAAGTTCAACAATATATGCAACAGAATCCTTATCGTCTATTAGCTCTTAGCTTTTTGGCTGTTATGACTATAGGGACGATATTGCTCATGTTGCCCATATCAAATGCACAAGGCCATAGTACAGCGCTTGTAGATGCCGCATTTACGGCAGTGTCTTGTGTATCTGTGACAGGGTTAGCAACGGTAGATACGTATTACCACTGGTCTATGTTTGGTAAAATCGTGATGGTTATACTCATTCAATTAGGTGGTCTAGGTATTGTATCGTTTACAACCATCATTGCCTTATTACTAAGAAAACGTGTGGGGCTTAAAAGTCGGTTACTTTTGTCGGAAGACATCGGACAAGATGGGATGACAGGGCTCTTACATATTACGAAAAAATTAACTATTTATACCTTTGTTATTGAAATTATTGGAGGCATAATCTATACTATCCAGCTATACCCTTATATTGGTAATGCTGCCTTATATACGGGGATTATGCAATCTATTTCAACATTTTGTAATGCAGGCTTCGTATTTTTTGATAATAATCTACCTTATGCCATGGTGGGCGATGTATTATTTAATATAAATACAATGGCCCTTATTGTAATAGGTGGTTTCGGATATCTAGCAACCTTTGATATTTGGTCGCATCGCAAGCTACGACGTTTTGTAGATTTAAAACTACACAAAAAAATAATGTTAGTTGGCACAACGGCGCTCATCCTTTTAGGGACTATTATTTTTCTTGGGAGTTGAGTGGGCGAATCCCAAAACTTTTGGTCCTTTACCTATATGGAATAAGGTCATGGCTGCTCTATTTCAATCGATTACCCCTCGTACGGCAGGTCTTGCAACTGTAGATTATAATGATTTACATCCCATAACTCTGTTTATTACCATCATTTTTATGTTTATTGGGGCAGGTCCTAACTCCACAGGGGGCGGTGTTAAAATTAGTACTATTGCCGTCGCTTTTCTAGCATCGCGTACATTATTTAATAACCGTTCTGATACAGAGGTTTTTGAACGTCGTATTTCGTTGGTTACTGTCCTTAAGGCAAATGGGATAATCTTTTTATCTATCCTTCTTGTTTTACTGGCTACTTGTTATTTGGCTTGGGATGAGCCGTATAACTTTATTCGACTACTTTTTGAGGTAACCTCTGCCTTTGGGACCGTAGGTCTTACAACAGGGATTACACCTGATTTATCTGAAAGTAGTAAATGGGTATTGATGCTTGTCATGTTTACGGGTCGTGTTAGGGGTCATGACTGTAATTGGCACATGGGCTTTAAGAACATCACCAACTAAGCCAATCGCATATGCAGAAGAACATGTATTATTATAAAATTAATCAAGATAATTGAGACAAATTGAGACTAATTAAGACTAATTAAGACTAATATAGAAGAGGTAGAGTATGAAATATAAAACAATAGCTGTTATAGGGCTTGGTCGATTTGGTAGTACCGTTGCTAAAATGTTAGCCTCTATGAATCACGAAGTATTAGGTGTAGATATTGATCCAGAAATTGTACAGAAAATTTCACCATTTATAACACATGCTATAGTTGCAGATACATCCGATGAAGAGGCAATCAAGGCATTGGCGCTAAGCCAGTTTGATATGGTTATTGTCGCTATAGGTGGAAATCTTCAAGCTAACTTAATGACAGCTATGCTTCTTAAAGAGTTAAACGTACATAAAATTGTGGCCAAGGCTGAAAATAATATACAAGGCAAAATGCTTCATAAAATAGGTGTAGATAAAGTTATATATCCTGAATATGATATGGCATTACGACTTGTACAATTTTTTTAACTAGAGATCATGTGATGGATTATTTACAACTGTCTAAAAAAATATTAGTCTCATAGAAATTAAAATGCCTTCATTTATGGTTGGCACATGTTTAAAAAGATTCCAATTTGCGTGAGAAATATAATCTTAATGCAGTAGGCATAAGACGTGGAGAGGATTTAGAAGTTCCACCAAACCCGAGTACCATTCTTGGTGAAGATGATAAATTATTAGTGATTGGGAATAATTCTGATTTAGATGCATTAACTGAGTAGTATGTATACGAAAGATATATAACTATATCGAAAAAAATATGATACAATAGAAATAGAATTCAGTATAGGTCATACGTATTCGTATGGCCTTTTTACATAGAAAAAGATGGTTATTATGACAGAGGAACAATACATAACAGCGCTGACCAATAACCCGCATGGGATTCGGAATATTCCAAATCCAACGGAAGCGATGCGACTTACCTGTGTAAGTCAAAACGGCATGTTGCTTCAATATATCAAAGAGCCTACTCAAAAGGTTATTAAAACGGCGCTTTCACAAGCACCACGAGCAATACAGTTCGTGGAAAAACCCTACAGAAGAATTGTTAAGCACCTTAGTTGAAAAAGGATTGGGCTATTTTTAGAGTATATAGACAATCCGTCTGACTCCTTAATTCGAAGTGCATTAGCACAATCTGGTTGGGCCATTCGCTATATAGCAAATTCATCAGAAGAGTTGCAATTAGAAGCGGTAAAGGCAAATTACGATGCGTTACAATATATTAAGGAACCTAGCGAAGAAGTTCAATTACAAGCTGTACAGGAAAAATTATTTAGCCTTGCGCTATATTAATGAACCAAGCGTGGCTGTCCTAGAAGCAGCAGTGAAGCAAGATCCTCAGGCGATGCGCCAAATTACAAATCTTTCTAAAGAATTGGCATTACACCTATTTAAAGTAAGTGCAGACTATCTTAGGCTACATCCCTAATACATTAGGTGTTACGGTGGATGAAATTAAAGCTATCATCGTAGAGGCTGTTTCTAGTGATACCATTGATGCGGACTATGTTCGTGAATTGATCAACAATAAAAGCTATCGGTGGACGCCAATCTAAATGGCCTATCGATCTATTGTCACTCATTGATGCGTATGGCACTAGAGCAGTAAAGAAAATCGCTGTAGGCGAATATTTGAAAGTATTAGAACGGAGATACAATGAACTTTATAGATACAATGGCAAGTGTTGAATTAGTGCTTGTCAGAAATCAAGTACCGTTGCTCGTTGGTGAAACGGGCATCGGTAAAACATCTCGCGACGCGCGTAGCAGATGTACATGATTGGGAACTCGTTACCATCGATGGTAACCTGTTAAAAAGAAGGTGAAATCGGCGGTTTGCCAACGGTAGAAACCGTGACGCATACAGATGGTCATGGCAATACTCGTGATGTGAAAACTACGGTATACGCTGTGCATCATACGTTGGAACATGTGGCGCAAGCCGTAGATAAAGGTCGCCAAGTATTGCTGTTTATTGACGAAATTAACCGTGCAGAACATGCGGTACAACAAGAGTTGATGAACCTTATCTTGAACCGTGAAATCAATGGATTCTCCTTGAGTGATCAAGTGCGTATTATTGCTCGCTATGAATCCGGAGGATTCCTTTGATTACCAGACGATTGATATGGATCCAGCCCAACAAAACCGATTTGTATGGCTCTATATGAATGCGGACTACATGCAATGGATTGACTGGGCTATCGGTGCAGGCATTGAAGAAAAAGGTTATCGAATTCATTTCTTCTTATCCTGAATATTTAAATCAACGCCACGAAGACGATATTGATGCCACACCACGTTCTTTTGAACGCGTATCTGGGCTATATACGATTTATAAAAACCAAGAAGGCAATGCTTATAGTCGCGACGTATTTATGAATGTTATCCGTGGTAATGTAGGTAAACTCATTGCAGAGGCCTTTGTAAACTTTATCGAGTCTGATCAAGAACCTCTCATTACCTTTGATGACGTATTAGCAGACAGTTCAAAAACCAGGTGCTATTATGTCTATGGCTGAACAGGTTAAAGGTGAAAGCCCAACTCGTCTATATGTAGCGGCTAAAAATATGTTGCATCGTTTAAATCGCAATAGTAATGCAGAGGAAATCCATCACTTTGTAGAATTCCTCACATTATACCCAGGTGATTTGCGCGTAGCGGTTATGAAAGATTTACGCAATACCTATGAGCACGTATACTCTTATGCGATTGAAGATGAACTTTTTGTAGATACATTTTTTGAAGCACAGAAATAGTTCTGCCACATAGTTAACTAAATGAAGCAATCTATATGGATAAAGAAATTTAGTTAATTAGTAGTTATAAAATAACCAATATATAGAAGATGATAAAAAAATCTGATATTTAACGTATGTTTAACAAAAAGGAGGTGGAATGATGCAACGAAATTTAGATAAGGACGATATTCGCGATGCCTCTGACTTACTGACGCACATTGATGGTTGGGAAAAAACTGGCTCTTATGATGCAGATGCCATTGAGGCTCTCGATCGTTGGCATGCGAAACGAGAGCGAATTTATCGTGAAGCAGAGGCTTTATATACACAAATATATGCAACTTATGAGGCCTATGTAGATAGCTATGAAGAGCAACATCATAGTATGGCACCTGAACGTATAGCGCCGGACTTGATGAATCATAATATGTCGGACAGTCATATTGGCACTATTGGTCGAGCTCTGGAAGATATAGAAGTAGAAGGCACAAATCTTGCCGTCATGCAGCAAGCTGTTATGACACCTGCCTTTGAGCAACGATTATGGAATATTTTACATGATGTAAATAGCTTACTCCTTGAAGAGGACCAATTCTTTGGTTATTTCTATTTACAAATGGCTCATCGCATTCGCTTTGATATGACCAGCGCATTTGGTATTAACCTAAAACAAGGTGGCTATGTACTCTATGTAAATCCATTTATTCTATTACGCCAACCACCGGATGTGATGAAAGACGGCATTAAGCGGGAAATTCTGCATATCATTTCGGCTCACTTGATGCGGGTGAAAGCATTGAGTCAAGGCTTTCACAAGACAGCAGTTCACATGGCCATGGATATGGTAGTAAACGACTATCTTGAACATGTGGACCGTGATGCGGTAACGGTAGCCAACGTAAATGCGCGTTTTGGTTTATTGTTGAAACGGTTCCGTACCATTGAGTACTATGCGAAGGCTATCGACAAGGTCATGAAAGAAAAACCAGATCTCTTTGTACCTATCGATAATGCAGAAACGGTGGTAGCTATGGAGTTTGACCCTCAAACGAGTCATGATATTTGGGATGAATCTGATTCCATTGACACAGATACGATGGACCAAATTACTGAACGCTATATCAATGAAGCCTCCAAAGGCGATATGGAAGGCTATGTTAAAAGTCTTATCGATACGTTCCAAAAGACGCGTCGAGCCTTGCCTTGGTATTTTTACCTTAAAAAGTTGATGGGTAAGGTAGCGAGTGGTTACAAAAAAACGACCATGCGTCGCAATCGTCGTCAGCCTGAGCGCCTTGAATTATCTGGCACCTTGCGCCAACATAAGGCGAATGTGTGGGTAGCCCTTGATATGAGTGGCAGTATTACTGATGCAGAGTTTACGAATGCCTTAGAGCAAGTACTACAAATTGTGCATGCTTATAATCATCGTATTACCGTCGTGGAATGCGATAACGAAGTGCGCCGTACCTATACGATGGAATCAGTGAAGGATATTAAGCCGCGCCTCGATGTGCGTGGTGCCACAGCTTTCGGGCCTGTGTTTTCTTTAGCTAATCAAAATCGTGTCGATTTACTAGTATACTTTACGGATGGCAAAGGGGAGGAGCGCCTCAGGGAAGCTCCAAAAGGCTACAAAGTACTTTGGGTGCTAACAGGTGAGAACCCTCAGTTATCTTTGCAAAATCCATATGGTTTAGTTCGAGAACTAGGCTATGTCGGTGTAGATGAGACACAAGATATTGATGAGTTTGTGCGCATGTCTAATCGTGGTGGCTTCTCCATGGCAAACCAAGAGTTCTAGTCCAATGGGCAATCGCTTTACTTTATTAGGTTTTGTTTAGGGCCTAAAATAAAAAATGACGCAATTCCAATGGATTGCGTCATTTCTATGTCATATTTTGGGATTAGCTGTTAAGCTCGATAGAGGAACCTGGCTCGATAATGAGAGCTGTTTGATTGTATTTGCCTTCAACTAAGCTTGTGAATACACCTGGTTCACGGTCGATAACAGGCCATGTTTTGTAGTGAATTGGAATGGAGATGCGGGCTTTTACATAAGAGGCCGCAAGCGCTGCATCTTCAACGCCCATCGTGAAGTTATCACCAATAGGGAGCAATGCGTAGTCGATATCGCCAAAGCGATTCAATAATTTCATGTCGCTAAAGAGCGCTGTATCGCCAGCAAAGTAAAGGATATCGCCGTAGAAGTCTACGATGCAACCTGTCGCATGACCGCCTGGGATACCAGCACCATGGAAGGCAGGAACCATGCGAACAGAACCGAATTCGAAGTCGAATTTGCCACCTAAATGCATAGCGTGAGCACGGCAACCTGCAGCTAGCGCTTTTACCAGCTACCTCAGCTGTAGAGATAACGAGTGCATCATTTGCTTTTAGCGATGAAATCTGTATCGCCATAATGGTCGTCGTGACCATGGCTAACAAAGATATATTGGCATTTAATATCTTCTTTTTGGCTACATCCCATGTATTGCCCGTTAAGAATGGGTCGAAAAATCATGGATACATCACCGCGAGTGAGCATAAAGCAAGCGTGGCCGAAATAAGTTAGTTTTGTTTTTCATAGGAACACTTCCTTCCCTTATACATACAATTGTTAATTCTATTGTATAATATAACTAATGAAAATAAAACTATGGATGATAATTTATGCATAATTAGTAAGGATATAGTATGGATTTAACACATTTTTGATCAAGATGGTAATGCCTGGATGGTAGATGTGTCCGACAAGGACATCACATCTCGCACAGCTGTGGCTGAAGGCTTTATTGCCATCAACGACGCTATTTATGAGCGTATTGCAGCGGGCACTATGAAAAAGGGCGATGTCCTTAGTGTAGCGCAACTAGCTGCTATTATGGGAGCTAAACAAACGAGTAATCTCATTCCCCTATGCCATCCGCTGGCATTGACTAAGGTTGAGGTTCACTGCACCTTAGTAGATGGTGAAAGCCCGGCTTGTACCGATGAAAATCACAACAAGGCCGTTAAGGTGAGTGCCATCGTTAAAACAACTGGTAAAAACAGGCGTTGAAATGGAGGCCCTTACAGCTGTTCAAGTGGGCTTACTGACCGTATATGATATGTGTAAGGCCATCGATAAAGGGATGATTATGGGCCCTACATACCTCGTAGAAAAAGAAGGCGGTAAAAGTGGACATTTTGTGCGTTCCTTTGTAGAATAATATAGATATAAAGAATAGGGGAACGATAATGGAAATAGTACTTTATGAGCCAGAAATCCCTGGCAATACAGGAAATATAGCGCGTTTATGCGCCGCCAATCACATGACTTTGCACCTTATCAAACCGCTTGGCTTTTCCATCGATGATAAGCATGTAAAACGAGCTGGTCTTGACTACTGGCATTTAGTAGATGTGCAAGTGCATGAGAATATTCAAGAACTATATGAGAAGTATCCAGATCGTAGATATTTCTATGCTACTACAAAGGCTAAGCATACACACTCCGAGGTCAACTATGAAATTGGGGATATGCTCGTATTTGGTCCTGAATCAAGAGGCTTGCCTGAAAGTCTTTTAGAAGGTAAAGAGGATACTTGTATTCGCATACCAATGGTGGATGAAGCTCGTTCTTTGAATCTGTCTAATGCAGTGGCTATCATAGCCTATGAAGGAATGCGCCAACTTGATTATCCAGATCTTAAAGCAGAAGGAAACTGGATTCAACCTGAATAATTATACTTTCACTATAGAGGGATATAGTATAAGTATGTGTTAAAGAATCTACCAAATCTTTATGACTGGTAGTATTTCGTACGGTGTTGTTAGAGGAGGATATTATGAACTACGATAAAGCTCATGATTTAGCTCACGCTATGCGTGAATCCGAAGAGTACAAAGAGTTAATGGCTGCTCAAGAAGCAGTGAAGGCTGATGCAGTAGCAACGGCTTTGGTGCGCACATTTATGGCACAACAAATGCAATGGGAATACGCTAAGTTGTCCGGTGCTCCAGAAGCTGATGAATTGCAAAAGAAACAAGAGGAATTGATGCCTCAAATTCAAGAAAATGCTGCAGCGACTTCTTATTTGCAAGCGCAAATGCGTTGGAGCCAGATTTCTAATGATATCTATAAAATCATTAGCGAACCAATCACTGAGGGGATGAAAGTGTTAGATCATGGCGAACAACAACAACCAAAACATTAAGGCCTTAAAAGAAGCCTTATTAGAGAAATTACCTAGTACACGTGTACGAGAACAGGAGCTGCTTTGTCATCATACGACATTTAAAATTGGTGGCCCTGCTGATTTATTTATTGAACCTACGACAATGGATGAGTTGAGCTTTACGCTACGCACCATTCACGAATTACAAGTGCCTGTAACTATTATTGGTGGCGGATCCAATATTTTTAGTGAAAGACGGTGGTATCCGCGGTGCTGTCGTATCGGTTCGACATATGACGCAAATCATGGATTGCAATGATAATGTATTATGCATTGGTTCTGGTTATATGTTAAAGGATGCTTCTGAATTTGCTTGGGAAAATGGACTATCTGGCCTTGAATTTGCTATTGGTATTCCAGGTACGCTCGGTGGTGCTGTATTTATGAATGCAGGTGCTTATGACGGGGAAATGAGCAATGTAGTCACTACAGTACGTGCCGTAGATTTCGAGGGCAATATTAAAGAATACGATGCATCTCACTTAGATTTCGGATATCGTCATAGCGTATTCCACGATAACCATGAGGTTATTGGGGAGGTTGTTATGACGTTACAACCTGGCGATAAGGATGCTATTAAGGCTCGCATGGATGAGCTCACAGAAAAACGCGAATCTAAACAACCTTTAGAGTATGCTAGTGCAGGTTCAACCTTTAAACGCCCACCAGGGTATTTTGCAGGTACTTTGATTGAACAAACAGGTCTTAAAGGGTTATCTGTTGGTGATGCACAAGTATCTCATAAGCATGCTGGCTTTGTTATCAACACTGACAATGCTAAAGCTAAAGATGTGCTTGATTTGATCAAAGAAGTACAAAAACGCGTATATGACCAACATGGTGTACATCTAGAACCAGAAGTACGCATGATTGGGGAAGATAACTAAATAGTAATTAAAAGATTTCTTATGTGCCTTTGCTCTTAGCTGATTTGCGGCAAGGTATCATAAGGAATCTTTTTTGTTGTCATATCTTTATACAGCAAATTTAGTCTTAAGATGACTCAAAAGTATAATCAAATGTAGAAATTGCCATGATTGGAAATCCTGTACTTCTTTGACTTTTTTCTATAGACTGCGTTATAATTAACTGTTGCCAATTTTGGGAATATACCCTACATAGCTACTTTTAAAAGCGCTATGTGATATAGAATATACTAAAGGAATTAAAGGGAGGATCTTATGATTCGCGAAAATCTTCGAAATGTAGCGATTATCGCCCACGTTGACCATGGTAAAACTACTTTGGTGGACGCGTTATTAAAACAAAGCCATGTGTTCCGTGAAAACGAAAAGGTAGCAGAACGCGTAATGGACTCCAATGACTTGGAACGTGAACGCGGTATTACTATCTTGTCTAAAAATACTGCCGTAATGCATAATGGCATCAAAATCAACATCGTTGATACTCCAGGCCATGCTGACTTCGGTGGTGAAGTAGAACGTGTACTTAACATGGTTGACGGCGTATTGCTTCTCGTAGATGCTTACGAAGGTCCAATGCCTCAAACTAAATACGTTTTGCGTAAAGCATTAGAACAAAAATTAAAACCAATCGTAGTTATCAATAAAATCGACCGTCCAGACCAACGTGTTAAAGCGGTTGAAGACGAAGTTCTTGAATTGTTCATGGAACTTGAAGCTGATGATGATCAACTTGATTTCCCTGTAGTATACGCATCCGCTCGTTCTGGTGTTTCCAAAACTAATTGGGATGACGAAGCAGTAAACATGGAACCATTGTTCCAAACATTGATTGACGAAATTCCTGCACCACAAGGTGATTTGGAAGGGCCTCTTCAATTCATGATTACTACACTTGATTACGATAACTTCATCGGTAAAATCGCTGTAGGCCGTATCGTTCGCGGTAAAATGAAAACCAACCAACAAGTGGCTATCATGAATGGTGAAAGCACTCGTAAAGCGAAAATTGGTCGCGTATATACATATAATGGCTTGAACCGTGTTGAAACTGACGAAGCTGAAATGGGTGATATCATTGCATTCGCTGGTATTGACGATATCAATATCGGCGAAACAGTAGCAGATGCTGAAAAATCCTGAAGCATTGCCATCTATCTCCATCGACGAACCAACATTGTCCATGGTATTCTCTGTAAACAACTCTCCATTCGCTGGTCGCGAAGGTGAATTCGTTACATCTCGTCACTTGCGTGATCGTTTGTTCCGCGAAGTAGAAACTAACGTTTCTATGAAAGTAGAAGAAACTGATTCTGCAGATGCTTTCAAAGTATCTGGTCGTGGCGAATTACACTTGGCTGTATTGATTGAAACTATGCGTCGTGAAGGCTACGAATTACAAGTAGGTAAACCTCGCGTAATCTTCAAAACTATTAACGACCAATTGTGTGAACCACTTGAAGCATTGACTATCGACGTACCTCAAGAATTCATGGGTACTGTAATGGAAAAACCTTGGTCAACGTAAAGCTGAATTGACTAACATGGTTGAATTAGCTGGTTACCTTCGCATGGAATTCGTAGTTCCAGCACGTGGTTTGATCGGTTTCCGTGCACAATTCTTAACAGCTACAAAAGGTAATGGTATCATGAACCATGTATTCCATGGCTATGCACCATATAAAGGTGAAATTCCTTCCCGTACACGCGGTGCTTTGGTAGCATTCGAAAATGGCGAAACTACTCCATATGGTTTGAACTCTGTTCAAGACCGTGGTACATTGTTCATTGGTCCTAACCAAGACGTGTACGCTGGTCAAGTTATCGGTGAAAACACTCGTGAACTTGATATGGATGTTAACCCATGTAAGAAAAAACACGTTACTAACATGCGTTCTAGCTCCTCTGACGAAGCAGTTCGCTTGACTCCACCTCGTATCTTCTCCTTGGAGCAAGCTCTTGAGTGGATTAACGATGACGAACTCGTTGAAGTAACACCAGAAAGCATTCGTATGCGTAAAACAATCCTTGATCGTAACGCTCGCGCGAAAAGCTGCTAAAAACAAAAAATAATATCTATATAGATAGAACGACGCTCCTTATGGGGCGTCGTTTTTATGTAAAAGTATAAGTATATATTATCTATTTAGTATACGGTGGCAAGAGAGTTCTTCTGTATATAGGGGATTAGTATGCTATTTTTGGTTTAATAAAACAAAGAAGATATTCCTATTATTATATATATATGAAAAGTTAGATGATAATCTTATCATTTATAAGTAATAGGTATAATAAACCTTGTATATACTAACTCTGCATAATAACTTGCTTATGGGGGTATCGGTATATACGAAATATCAATATCGATGTATAATAATAACAAATTTGTTGAAATCGATTATTGATTATGGAGGTTCTTATGAATAAGAAAATCTTAGCTTCTTTGTTCGCAGTAGGTTTAGCAGCAGGTTTTGTGTGCTCTTCCGTTGATGCTCATGGCGTATTCTTTGCTAACCGCCTAGATGAAAAAGTATTAGTTCTAGGTGAAGGTCCTTTGGATAACGCTTACAAAACTGAAATGGTAACAGGTCTTGTTGGTTATGACAACAATGGTGCAGTAATTCCTGTAGAAGTTGTTAAACATGAAAAAAATATTGCTATCGTGCCAACTGACAAATTAGGTGTAACAGCAACTAACTTTGACTATGGCTACTGGACAAAAGACAAAGATGGCAAAACTGTTCATAAACCAATCACAGAAGTACCTGGTGCTCAAAAAAGTACACATGCTATCAAATATGACGTTCACTATTGGAATGCAGAAGCAAAACCTTTAAATAATAAAGATGCTTTCATCCAAATCATTCCTTCCGTCAACCCATTGACACTTAAAAAAAGGTGATACCTATGAAATTCAAGTCTTGAAAGAAGGCAAACCATATGCAAATGCACCTCTAATTCAAGACGTAATCAATGATCTTACTAATGAAAGCAAAGCTGATGAAAACGGTAAAGCAACTGTTACAGTAAGCGCTAATGGCCTTAACGTAGTAGGCGTTGAAGTTGGCTTCCCAACTCAAATTAAAGGTGAGCAAAACAAATACTTCAGCGCATTGTCCTTCATTATCAATCCTGAATAATTAAGTTTTTATTTTACCGAGTGTGTGGATATACAAGACCTCCTGAGTTGGACTTAGGGGGTCTTTTTATATTTTGTGTATATGTAATGCGTTCTATGAGGGAACCTACCTACAAGGTAGGAAAAAGGAGAGATACTTATGAAATTACAACGTCATGTGTCAGCTGTGATGGCTGCGTTAGTGTTAACTGGCATGTCTTATTCTGCAATGGCTACAGAATTTAATGCTACAAGCGATAAAGCAGAGCAATTGCTAGGCTTAACAATGGGGCACCGGTACAAACTCAACCTGAGGTTAAGCATATTGAAGATAATTTAATTGTTAATGTACATGGTAAAAGCCTAACAGAGGCTGGTAAGAGTAAGAATGTAACAGGTATCTACAATGGCTTTGGATCCCAACTAACAGTAGATAAAGATCTTATTGTACGCTTAAAAAATGATGCACCAGCTTCTAAAAGAGATCTTGGTCATTACTATATGAGTGCTGTCTATGCCGGTTACGGTGGTAAGGTCCCACGCCTTAGTAAGGATAATCCGGATCGAGATTATGGGGATACCAACATTCATGTTAAAGGTAATATAGATATTGATGCTATCGGTGTGGGCTTACAAGCTAATCAACGAGGTCATATTATCGTTGATGGTGGTGGACGAATCGTTACACATCCGTTAGAAACATCTGATACGTATTCTGTAGTAGCAGAAGAGGGAGATGTATACGTTAACGCCGGTTCCGATGGTAAACATCCAGGAAATAAAGACTTAGTTGCCGTTGGTAATATAGGCTTAATTAATAAGGATTATGGACGTGATCCAAACCATAATGAAGCGCCAACTAATGTAGGATTAGCTTTCACAACACCTAATGCTAGTCTTACTGGTGCTGTATTAAACGAATATGCTGAAAGCAATAAAAACCCTCATAATTCTGGTGCAGATATATATCTACAAAATGGAGCCACTTGGAATAATGAGTGGATTGGTATGGAGCGTCCAACACCTAAACGAGAGCGTCCATCAGAGATAATGCGGCGTATCTCTATAAAGGTAGTAAAGTTTGCAATCTCGTAGGTGGTACGAGTCCAATGGCTGCAGGTAATATTCATCCTATCGATGCTCGACCTATTACGATTCAAAATTACAGCGGTTATGTAAATGCTATTTATAAATCTGGCGTACCTGCTAGTGAAGAGGGAAAAGGAAAAATCATCGTTGAACATGCGGCGGATAATAGCCATATTACGATGCAAGGTGATGGAACTAATTTGACCGACGATGCTAGCTATCGTAATGCCCTAAAATCTTTGGCTAATAAATTGCAATATACGGGCAATGATAAGAAGCTAAGTACAACTGTTCAAATTAATGAAGGTATTACAAGTCCTAGTGCTGTTGCAGAACTTGGGACTGATCATTTTGACGGACAAGGTCATCTCGTTATTGATGATACAACAAAAGTTGTTCGTGCTAGTGAATCATCACTCGTAGGTGGCACAAAATCTGCCCTTACTTCAACAGTTATGGCATGGAAAAATAATACTAATGACTTACAACGTCGTTTAGGTGACCTTCGTTTAGCTAATACAGATCAAGGCATATGGGCTAAATATATAGGTGGTAAATCTAAGATTACAGATGGCGCTGATGCACATATGACGTACAATGGTGTACAAGTAGGCTACGACCATAAAGCATCCAATGGTTGGATTTTTGGTGGTGCTATTGATTACAGCACATCTAGCAATTCCTATGCCAACGGCAGTGGGGACGGCAAGTTGGGTGGTATCGCCTTATATGGTACAAAACAACATAATGATGGTCGTTATCTAGATATTATCGCTCGTGGTAATAGATTATCTAATGACTACAACTTACATTCCATTAGCGGACAACGATTAAATGGTAATTATCACACTTATGGTACATCCTTGAGTGCCGAATATGGTAAGCGTATTAAGAAACAAAATGGCGTCTACATTGATCCTAGTGTAGAATTCATTGTAGGTCGTTTAAAAGGTGTATCCTATGATGCGGGCTATTGTAGGCGGTGGATCCATGCATGTTACATCTGATGCTGTGAACTCTGCTGTAGGGAGACTCGGTATTGGCATTGGTAAAGAAACAGAAAAATCCAATATCTTTGCAAAACTAGCATTGGCTCATGAATTCTCTGGTAAATTGAATACTACATACTCTGCACCAGGGAACCCAACAGTACAAACAACTGTAGATTTGAAGGATACTTGGCTTGATGCGGAAATCGGTGGCTCTTGGAGCATTCGTCCTAGTACATATCTATATGGTACATTCACTAAAAACTTTGGTGCTACCATAGATAATACATGGCGTATTGATGCAGGGGTACGACATAACTTCTAATTAAATATTGCACTAATAGTCCTTATAGCGTATGCTGTAAGGACTATTAGTGTTTAAGGAGTGTATTATGATTAAAATCTTATTTATCTGCCACGGTAATATTTGCCGCTCTACGATGGCAGAGTTTTATATGAAGCATATCGTTAATGAGGCTGGACTAAGTGATTCTATTTACGTAGAATCTGCCGCCACCTCTCGTGAGGAGATAGGCAACGATACTCATTATGGGACTAAGAAAAAGCTAGATGAAATGGGTATTCCTTATACTCGTCGTAAGGCTCGCCAAGTAACGATTGATGATTATAACAATTTCGATTACCTCGTTATTATGGATGAAAATAACGGACGTAATTTAAAACGTATCATTGGAGATGATGTAGACTCTAAGGTATACAAGGCTATGTCCTTTGTTGGTGACAGCCGTGATGTAAAGGATCCGTGGTATACTGGGAATTTTGATGAAACCTATGATGATATAAGTCATAGCTGTGATGCTCTATTAGCGTTGATTAAAGAGCAAATGTAATAGAAACAGCCCCTACAGTTAACTAACAAAATGTTTAACTATAGGGGCCTTTCTATATGTGACTTGTGTTTGTATATACTTTATACTATCGAACCATAGCGTTATATGGTATAATTTTTAAGTATTCATGCGCCTATAGCTCAGGGGATAGAGCGCCGGTCTCCGGAACCGGGTGCGCAGGTTCGATTCCTGCTAGGCGCACTAATAAAAGGCTTCTCGATTTCGAGAAGCCTTTTTATATGTCTTTATTCTTTATGTTGATGTATAGTTCAAAAAAATTATATGTTAGCATCTATATTTAGTACAACGAATTCCTCGTGATTGAAATTCATTCATCAGCAAGTCTATTGATTTATCAATGATTTCTTCATTAGTTATATATACCATCTTTTTGTAATAGACCGTGCCATCAAATTCTATCCAACGGCTTGTTTTTACCATTTAGTTTGCAAATTTGCATTCTACCGGCCCAGCTACCCATACTACGGAATTGTTTTCCTTTAGAAAAAAACGTACTTCTCGAATATCGCTTAATTTAAAGGTTCTTCTTACTAAGCCAATGCCTATGGAGACTTGATCATCTTTAAAGTAAAGAAGTTTATAACGATCTTCAGGAGGCATAGATCTAATTATAGATAAGTTATAAGTAGCAAAAAGCTACAGCAATAGCTATTAATGTAAATATAAAGATTATCATATATTTTTCCCATACTTTCAAAGCCTCCTTTTCTTTATTATAATAAATATAAATAATATATGAAACAGCTATATTAATTCTAGTAATAGGAGAGAAATGAATGGAAATACATGCACGAACTACTAAATGGAGTAAGGGTGTAAGGGAAATGGATGTATTATCCCTACAAGAGAAGGAGATTGTATGTAATAAGGTGGCTAAACAATTATTTATTATTTGTACAACGATTGGTACATTAATTTTAATTGCTATCACCTTCGGCATGTTAGAATCACCAGATCTTTTAGAGTATATGACTCATGCAGCAGATTCAGTTAATCGAGGTCCTCGTGGTGCGCATCTACAATCATCACATAGTAGTAGTGGTTTAACTAGCGTATTTAGTATACTACCTCTTTTTAGCTGTTATGTTAATCCCCACCATTGCCGTGTTTTTGGCAATTAAAAAGTCTCTACTTAGACGTGAAACGAAAAAACTATTGGATAATGCTTCGCTAACTGATGTAAATGATTTGCTAACACAAATTATCTGGGGATTTACACCTAATGAATATAATTCTAATGAAGCTTTCACAAAAGATATTGTAGATTATATTGAAGATAATAGAGAAAATTGGGTGCCTAATAGGATTGCTGTAAAAACATCTAGCCTAAATATAGTGTATGAAGCCTTTATTACGGGGATTGAACAGCTTAGGAGCAATGAAACTGTTCTTGATATGAGTACTTTAGATGAAGACTGTCGTATCGATGGCGTATTTCAAACAGATATTAAAGCTCATCTAATTGCAGACAATGGGAAATACTTTACCAATGTAGAGCTATTAAGGAAGATTCATAATCAACTGGCCTTTAAAGACTTGGGAGGCAATGAATTTTTAGAGGGCTTAGAGTATGTTGATGTTGATGGCAGTACACCTGTATATCGGCTTATGACAGGTTCATAGAATGTATTGTATAATTTATGCTTCATGAATGAAAATTTCATATTGCTTATATATTTGGTATGGTATAATATTCTCAAATTTGCATTGTTATTTGTTGTAGAAATGGAGAGGGTTCTATGCTTTCAACACTAATATTTTTAATTGTATTCTTGATTTACTTCTTTATTAAGCAATACAATTTATTGCAAAATTTAACAGTAGAGATTAAAGAAGCACGGGCTAATATTATTGTTGCGTACGAGAAAAAGGTTGCTATCGTAAACCAATTTACAGGTCTTGTAAATGAGTATGGTGATTATGAAAAACTAATTCAGTTGAAAGTATCTGATAACTTTGTAGAAATGGCTCATGAAACATCTAAAGCGGTACAAAAATATTACAGCCTTAGCCAATCAATTCCCTGATTTGAAAGCCAATACACAATATGGCAAATTCTTAGAAGCAATTAGCGAAAATGAAACGTTTATTTCCAATAAACGTGAAATCTACAACTATGCAGTTAAGCAATACAACAGTGCTATTGCACAAATTCCAATGGTATTTGTTGCATCCTTATTAGGTTTTAAACAAGCTCCATTCTTCGATCCAAATAACGAAGGTGCGTTGGCTGAGTTCAGTGGTGCTGATCCAGAAGCGATTAAAGAGCTTGCTTTTGAAAGGTCGCGATAAATTAAAAGAAACTACTGAAAAAAAGTTAGCGAGTCCTTTGAAAAGAGAGAACAAGAGGCACAAGCTAAGCGAGAAGAACGTATCAGACAAGAGCGTGAAGTCGCTAATAATGAGAGTGTAACGACTGAAGAGAAAGCTGAGACAGAAGCACCTAAAACTGATGATGCGTCTGGAACAGTTGAGAAAAAAAGAAGAGAAATAATCATATACTCAATTGGTGTATATGAGCAGATAGTATATAAAGCTATTTGTAAAATGAGAGATAGAAGACTCCACTCATTAGAGTGGAGTTTTTTTGTTTTTGAAAATAGCACCTTTATATAGTCTTTATGTGAAAATACATATTTAATAATATCGAAATAGCATAATAAATGTGATTTGAGTAACACATTTTTGTTTTGAGAATAATGTACAATAAGGATAGCTATATGAAAAGCTGAACCTCCTAGATGGAACACTAGGACATATAGGGGAGAGTTAAATTACATTGTACATTTAACTGAATGATAATTACTTATAACGTATATATCTATAGCTTGTACATATTTGTATGTAGCTAATTAGAGGGGGGATATTATGACAAATAAAATACAAGAGCTTACCGTCAACGAAGCTTGGCGTGATGAGCAAGATGCTTGGAATCACCGTTCCGAATACTTTGTGGAAATGCACAATCGAGAGGATCGAAAAGCACAAGTAACTGAATTTTTAGCATTTTTAAAGGATGAAAATCTATTGCCTCCAGCAGGTGGACGTACTTTAGATGTGGGTTGTGGAGTTTGTGATTATGCACTAGGGTTAGCCCGTGAAGGTTATCAAGCAACTGGTATCGATTTATCGGATGGTATGATTCGAGGTGCTAAACAATTAGCAGAGTCGGAAGGTCTTGATCTGAGCTTATATATCGGACCATGGTCTGATGAAACTCGTGGCGAACTTGGTTGGGATAAAACCTTTGATTTAGCGTATAGCTTCTTCTGTCCCTGTTATGTTTGAAACAGAAAACATTAGAGCTATGCACGATGCAAGCAATGATAAATGCTTGTGGGTTGCTTTCAGCGAGCGTAGCGACGAAATGGTAGATATGCTATCTGAACATTTCTTTGGTCGCGACTCATTCCCTTGGGATGGCAAGATGAAAGCGTGTTTAGAGGCTATCCATGAGATGGGGCATAATGTGAAAGTAACGTATAAAACGGTTCCTGAAACAGAGGTTATGTCTCTTGAGAAGGCTGTTAATTACTTTACTATGCGACTTCATAATAATGGTTGGGGCCCGATGGAAGATATGAAAGAAGAAATTAGAAACCTCCTTGAGCCACTAGCTATCAATGGTGAAATTCATAATAAGACCGTTGATAAGGTAGCTTGGGTTTCTTGGTCTGTGAAATAGGAGATTAACGTGACAGTTGATGAAAAACGTAAGTTAGAACTGAAAACTATGTACCAAATTATTGGCATCTATTGTCGTGATAAACACCACACGCCTAAAGGTGAACTATGTGAGGAGTGCCAAGACGTTTGGCATTATGCAGAGCGTCGTATTGATGCATGTCCACATATGGAAAGTAAAACCTTTTGCAGTGTATGTAAAACACATTGTTATGGACCAACATATCGAGAAAAGATTCGTGAGATTATGCGCTATGGTGGTCCTAGAATGTTATTTGTATCACCAATCCAAGTAATTAAACATATGTATCTTGAATGGAAAGACAAAAAAAGAGGCTAGCATTTGCTAGCCTCTTTCTTAATAGTTTTATCACATTTTTTTATGTAATACTAGATTACGCGATTGCTTTTGTCCAAGACAGCTTTGATTAGAGCTTTTTGTTTTGTTCATAGCTTTCACCAGGTTGAGCCTCGTATTGTTTGTCGAGGTCGAACCACAAGTTTGGATAGTATTCATATGGATGAGTTTTGAAGAGCTCATGAGCGTCTTGATCTTCAACCCAGTTAATATGAATATCTGCGTATGCAGGGTTTTCTGCAACGAGTTCATCGATAGCGCGGAATGCATTTGCGCAGTAAGGGCAACCGATTAAGTGGAAACCTAAGATTTCTTTCATGGTTTTACAGTCCTTTCCAGACAAAAATTAACATATATTTCTATAATTTGAGATTTTATACATACTCATATAGCACAAGATATGGTACTATACTGAGTATATCATATCTATATGAGATATTCAATTTTTTTAGATATATCAAATGAGAATATTGAGAATGCAATATGCATGTATTACATAGATAAGGAGGCACCTATGATTTCAGGCGCGCAGTATTTGGTAAAAGCCCTTCAAGAGGAGCAGGTGAAATCTTATTTAACTATCCTAGAGCTGCTACTATCGATATTATGGATGAATTATATAAACAAGATCAGATAAAGGTTATTTTGCCTCGTCACGAGCAAGCATTAGCTCATGCAGCGGATGGCTATGCACGCAGTACTAGTAAAGTAGGAGTATGTATGGTAACCTCTGGACCTGGTGCAACCAATCTTGTAACTGGTATTGCTACTGCTTATGCAGATAGTGTGCCCCTCGTTTGTATTACTGGACAAGTAGACTTAGGTCTTATGGGCAATGATGCCTTCCAAGAGGTTGATACAGTTGGTATCGTCCGAAATATTTGTAAATATGCTGTTACTGTGCGTGATCGTAAAGACTTAGGACGCATTTTGAAAGAAGCTTTCTATATTGCTCGTACAGGTCGTCCAGGTCCTGTAGTCGTAGATATTCCTAAAAATATTCAAAAGGCCATGGGTTCTGATGAATATCCTACAGAGGTCAATATTCGTGGTTATAAACCGAATATGGCTGTTCACGTAGGGCAAGTTAAAAAGGCTTGCTCCATAATTTCTAAGGCTAAACGACCACTATTCCTATTAGGTGGTGGCGTCAGCATTAGTGGTGCCAACCAACTTATGATGGATTTAGTTGAAAAAACAGGTATTCCAGTTGTAACTACCTTGATGGGGAAAGGTGCGGTAGATACACGTCATCCGCTATACCTCGGCAATGTAGGGATTCACGGTGGCTATGCACCAAATGTGGCACTCACCGATTGCGATGTAATGATTTCGATTGGCACTCGCTTCAATGACCGCATTACAGGTAAATTAAGTACCTTTGCACAAAATTGTAAGATTATTCATATCGATGTAGATGCAGCATCTATCTCTAAAAATATTAAAGTAGATATTCCAATCGTAGCCGATGCTAAACTGGCTATAGAAAAACTCTTAGAGTATATTGAGCCTCATGATCTTGGTGATTGGCCTGAACAATTGCAAACAGCTTAAAGCAGAACGTCCTGTAACACAAGCTGATGAAGAAGGTTTAACACCTCAAATAGTGATTGACTACATCAATAATCACTATGACCGCCCGATCGTTACTACCGACGTAGGTCAAAAACCAACTATGGACTACTCAGTTTTTTGAGGTAAAAGGACAACACCAAATGTTGACCTCTGGTGGTCTTGGTACTATGGGTTATGGCTTCCCTGCAGCGCTAGGGGCTCAAATGGGGAATCCAGATAAGCGGGTATTTGCCATCTGTGGTGATGGTGGGGTGCAAATGAATATTCAAGAGTTTGCTACCGCCATGCACTATCGTTTACCTGTGACGCTAATTGTTTTAAACAATGGCTTCCTCGGTAATGTACGTCAATGGCAACAATTATTCTACGACAAACGTTACGCTTGTACGAATTTGATGATGGATGAAAGCTCCGTTGTTACACGCGATATAATTGACAATGATGAGTTTGAATATGTACCAGACTTCGTGAAATTGGCAGAGGCTTATGGTGCTAAGGCAATGCGCATTACTAAGGTTGAGGATATTGAAAAAGGGTTCCAATTGGCGGATACTTTTAAAAATGGTCCAACATTACTGGAGTTCATCATTCCTACAGAGCTCAATGTATTGCCAATGGTACCAGCAGGTAAATCGTTAAGCGATATGTTGTTAAAGGATAAAAAAATAGGAGGGGCTATGGAAGTACATATGAAAAAACGCTGTATTTCAGCGTATGTAGAAAACCAAATCGGTGTATTGGCTAAAATTTCAGGCCTCTTCGCTGGTAAAAACTATAATTTAGATACATTGACAGTAGGGGAAACAGAAGATCCTACCATGTCTCGTATGACCATTGATCTTACTTGTGATGATTTGACGTACGAACAAATCATTAAACAGCTTAATCGCAGTGTAGAGGTTATTAAGGTTATCGACTTTACGGATATGCCGATTATGAAGAAAGAGTTACTATTCATCAAAGTTAATAGCTGTAAGGAAGCGGATAAACAAGAAATCTTCCGTATTGCTCAAACCTTTGATCTCTTAGTGGTAGACTATAACCGTAAGTCTGTACTGGTACAATGTGTAAAGACCGTATCTAAAAATAATGACATGATTGCCTTGTTTAAAGATATGTTCGTGAACCGCATTGAAGTAGTACGCGGTGGTAGTGTGGCAATCGAGGCATTATCTACACCTGATAAATAAGAGATGTTTTTAACTCTAACCTAAGTCTATTTATAATGTATCTGCATTAAAGAAATGGTAATAGTTTAGAGTGTGTACAACTGGATATGATATAATATTTATATCGACCATTATTGATATGAAGACCTTGGTTGCATGCCGAGGTCTTTTTATATAGGAGGTACTATGAGTTTATTAGATGATATTTTAGCCCATAATAGAGAATATGTAGAAGATCAAAATACAGGTTATGTAGATACTGATACAAAATGCAGTAAGATGCCAAGCCGTGAAATGGCTATCGTTACATGTATGGATACGCGCCTCGTAAACTTTCTAGAGGACTCCATGGATATTGGCCGCGGTGAAGCGAAGATTGTTAAAACTGCAGGTAACTGTATTACAGGACCTTTTGACGGTATTGTGCGTAGCTTGCTGGTATGTATTTTTGAGCTAGGTGTAAACGAAATCTTTATCATCGGTCACCATGAATGTGGTATGGCCAAAACGACAGCTGAAAGCTTATCTAATAAGATGTTAGAGCGCGGCATTGCACCTGAAGCAATTCACATGGTGAGAAAAGAAATGGAACGCTGGGCAGATGGCTTTACACATCCTGCAGAAAATGTAGAAGAAACAGTAGACGAATTGCGTATGAATCCGTTAATTCCTAAAGACGTTCCTATTCATGGTCTTATTTTTCCACCCTAGAACTGGTGAAATCGAAGTCATCGTTAATGGCTATACACAAATGAAACAATATTACGAAAAATAATAGATATATAATAGATAAATCTTTCGATGGAGGCATTGAGAGTTGTGTAATATAGATAAATTAGATACGTTTGAGGAAGCTTGTGAAGTTCTCATCGAGGAGCTTTCAAACTTTAAAGATCTTATAACTACCAGAGTTCAATCGCTTGAGGGGCTAGAATGGTCTTTTGATAAAGGTTCTACTAAGGTTTGTAGTGCTGATGAAAAAGGGTTAAAAACGTTGCAAAGTTGGCATAAAATATAGACTACAGGCTGAATTATCTCAAGTTGATGTGGGAAATTATTTGGACGGAATTTAGCCGATTTTTGAGAAAGCTACTACTTTAAATCAGGTTGAAAGAGTATGCAGTAATGAAGAATTAGGGCGCTATCAATTTATAGCTAATAATTCTATAGGTGATGAGCTTACCTGTGATATCTATTTACCTAATGAATGGAATATACCGCAATTAAATATGTTGGGATGTGTTTCTGCTAGATATAGAAAAGTAGATATTCAAGAAGTATAGAAAAATCTTATAAAACTTGACGATAAGTTTTATAATGTGTTCATATTAGTACTTAATTCATATTTACATAAAGGAACTATATGAATAAAAAGTAAAGTATTAAAAACAATTATAGCTATTGCAAAGATTGGTTGTATTAGTCATAGGTGGCTATGTATATAAAGATGCTATATATAGTCGAATTGCTCGAACTGCAGCTGTAGTGAGTGGTCAGGAGATAAAACCGCTTCTTGATTCTGAAGGCAGGTATATTCGTCAAATTGTAGCTCAAGATAATAGTACAAGCCGTACCATAATGTGGCAATCAGATAGTAGTGAAGCTGATGCTGTAATAGAGTATCGTCAAGCAGGGGATACAAATACTCAAATGATAGGCGCTACAGATAAAGCTTTTACCGATGATGGTAGTACTACCTATATTCATGAGGCTACATTGTCAGGTCTAACGCCTAATACTAAATACGAATATCGCGTGGGTTATAGTAATGATCGTCGCAGTGATTGGTATTCGTTGGAAACTGCTGGTGCTAGTGTATATGATGTGCTCATCTATCCAGATTCTCAGTCGGAGGCTTATTCTCAGTGGGAAGAGATTGTAAAGAGCTCAGCACTACGCAACCCTAGGACCGCTCTATATATTAGCATGGGTGACCTCGTAGATAATGGGGAGCAAGCCTATCAATGGCGTACATGGCTTAACTCTATTAAACCGTTAAGTGCCAATGTGCCACTAGCAACGACCTTAGGCAATCATGAGATGTATACATTAGATTGGAAAATGCGTGAGCCTTATGCATATTTGAATTACTTCGGAGTACCACCTAATGGAAATGAAACATTCAATCGTCGGTACTATTCTTACGATTTTGGCGATGTGCATTACGTTGTATTAGATACGATGTTATATGAAAGTAATCATGAGGATAATCATGATACGCACCATCCTGATTTATATGATGTACAGGTTCAATGGTTGCGCCAAGATTTAGCAGCTAATACGAAAAAATGGACTGTCGTTCTTATGCATAGAGATCCATTCCAATATGCATTCAATCGTCCTGGTGCAAATCGTGATGTTGGTTTCAACGAAGAAGGTGTATTGTTCATGCCTATCTTTGATGAGTTTAATGTGGATTTAGTGTTGTCGGCTCATTTACATTCTTATCGAAATCGCGGTCATGTACGCAACTTTGATCGAGACGCGTCAGGCCCCCTATATATTCTTACAGGTATAGCTGGAGACGCTCGCCGCCCTAATTGGAAAGAGCATCCACTAGATGTATATGTAGCACCAGATCGAGAGAAGAATAACTATATGACGATGACTGTTACACCAAATAAATTAATAGTAAAAAGCATTCCTACCTGATGGTACACAGCTTGATGAATCAGTCATTGAAAAATAAGATGATAAGAATAAATAAAACAATAGGGGAAAAAGACACCTTCTTTGGAAGGTGTCTTTTATTTTTATACTAAAATAATTTTGGCAATATATTAATTATTTTTTTATAGTGAATGTCTTGAGAGTATATTATATTAGCGTTAAGTTTACAGTGCTATGACTAAAATTAATTTGTAATATATAAAATAAAAATACATAAATAACGTATAAATTCTTGCACTTTGCGATTAGTGGTATTATAATACGCACATAGGTTATAAAAAAATACACAAAATATGTATAAATAATACGTAGTGTGTATAAAGGAGATAGGGTAATGAATACATTACAAGACTTAATCAAACAATACGCCTCACAATATATAGAACAAGTTGTGGAATGGCGTCGACATATTCATAGCTATCCAGAGTTATCTGGTGAAGAGAAAGATACATCTTTATTTATTCAAAAGGTTCTTACTAAACTAGGTATCCCTTTTTGTAAATGATGTTTCTGATTATGCAGTTATCGGCAGAATCGAAGGAGCTCATACAGGTCCAGTTATTGCATTGCGCGCTGATATAGATGCACTGCCAATCCATGAAACAACAGGATTGCCATTTACATCACAAAATGAGGGCGTTATGCATGCTTGTGGTCATGATAGCCATATTGCCATCTTGCTAGGTGTAGCTGCTATCCTACAAGCCATAAAGGATCAATTGCACGGCACTGTAAAGCTTGTTTTCCAACCTTCCGAAGAGGAAGCGTTATTCCCTGGTGCACAAGGTATTGTAGATAGCGGTATCCTCGATGACGTAGATGAGATATATGGTCTTCACGTGTGGCCCCAATTACCAGTTGGCACTGTAGGCTTAAAAAAAGGTAATTTGATGGCTGCATCGGATCACTTTCTCGTTCATATAAAGGGGAAAGCTACTCATGGCGCGGAACCACATAATGGTGTAGACGCAATCGTAGCTGCTGCAAACTGGATTGTTAATGTAGAGTCTATGGTAGCTCGTGAAACGAATCCAATGGAAAATCTCGTGTGTACTATCGGTGTCATCAATGGTGGTGACCGATATAACGTAGGCTGCGGAGATGTGTATCTAGAGGGCACTTGCCGTACCTATGAACCAGAAAAACGGGACTATATTGAGCGACGTCTAGGTGAAAGCTTACAGGCTCTTGATGTGATGTTTAAAACGCACAGTACCTTAGAGTATAAGCGTGGTCATGGTGCTACTATCAATGATCCAGATGCCATCGATTATGCCACATCTATTGTAGAAAAATATCTTGGCAAACAAGCGGTGGTACATCCTGAGTTTTCATCTATGGCGGCAGAGGACTTCTGCATACCTTCATAAAATCAAAGGAGCCTTCCTTTGGTTAGGCACAGGCTTTGAAGGCAATCCGGCATTACATAACGCATGCTTTACTATTGATGAAAGCATCTTAGAACCAGGCATTACCATGATGGCAGCATTAGCAGCTGAATTGTTACAAGAAAAATAGTTAAACAAGTAGTTTACATATAAGAGGTTATCATGAAAAGTTTACAACATATATCATTTAAGACAATGCTTCAATATACACCAGAAGAAATTAAATACTTCTTGGATTTAGCAGCACAACTAAAAGCAGATAAAAAAGCAGGTAAAGAAATCAAAACATTAGAAGGTAAAAACTTCGTTCTTATCTTTGAAAAAGATTCTACACGGACGCGGTGTGCTTTTTGAAGTAGGTGCTGCTGACCAAGGTGCTTTTACAACCTATCTTGGACCTACAGGTTCTCAAATGAATAAGAAAGAATCTTTGAAGGATACGGCTCGTGTGCTTGGCTCAATGTATGACGCTATCGAGTTCAGAGGTTTTGACCAAGAGGATGTTGATACGTTGGCAGAATACTCTGGAGTGCCAATTTGGAATGGTCTTACCGATATGGATCACCCAACACAAACATTGGCGAACTTCTTGACCATTCAAGAGAATATCGACAAACCATTGAATGAAACTTCCTTTGCTTATGTGGGACATGGTCAATCTAATATGTGCAACGCTTTGATGAGTGGTGCCGTTAAAATGGGCATGGACTTTAGACTCATTGGTCCTAAACAATATTGGCCAGCTGGTCCATTCTATGAAGAATGTTTGAAAGTAGCAAAAGAAACTGGTGCTACTATTACCTGTACAGATAATGTAGCGGAAGGTGTTAAAGGTTTAGATGTTATCTATACAGGCGTATGGGTAACCATGGGCGATACATACGATATGTGGGAAGAACGTATCAACACCTTTAAACCATTCCAAGTTAATGCAGAGATGATGGCATTAACTGGAAATCCAAATACCAAGTTCTGCCACTGCTTGCCAGCGTTCCATAATACAGAAACTCAAGTAGGTAAAGATATTTTTGAACGGTTTGGTATGAATGGGATTGAGGTAACGGAAGACGTGTTCGAAGGTCCAAACTCCTTAGCATTCCAAGAAGCAGAAAATCGCCTTCATACAATCAAAGCAGTTATGGTTGCTACCTTTAGCGACTATCCATTGAAATAATTTCATCTCCCTAGACGGTGATGAATCGTATAGTTTGTTTTCTATTTATAATGGCTTTGAGGCTTTATAAATAGGTATGAGTCACCAATAGGTGAGAATTGAGGTTTACTATGACACCCTATAAAGTATTTATTGTCGGTCATGAAGGCACAACAGGTTTAAGAATTCATGAACGGTTATCCGATAGAAAAGATATAGAGCTATTAGCTACAGCTGATGAGGATCGTAAAAATGTAGAGGCTATTAAAGAGGTAGCTAAAGAGGCAGATATTGTATTCCTCTGCTTACCTGATGCGGCATCTAAAGAAATCATGGCCGCTATCGGTGAATTACCTTGTAAGGTCATTGATACATCTACGGCCTTTAGAACTGCTGATGATTGGGCCTATGGGTTTCCAGAACTCGGTGAAAGTAATAAAACATGGATTGCCACAGAAAAACATATTGCAAACCCTGGCTGCCATGCGAGTGGGATGATTGCTTGTATAGCACCTCTTGTAAAAGCAGGTCTTGTACCACCAGATTATCCTTTCACCATTACATCCTTAACTGGTTATAGTGGGGGCGGTAAAAAGATGATAGGTCAATATGAAAGTGACCATAAAGATTATTTCCTTTACGCCCCACGTCAATATGGGCTTGGTCAACAACATAAACATTTACCAGAGGTTCAACATGTATGTGGCCTCAGTGAAGCACCTATTTTTATACCTATTGTTGATGATTATTATTCTGGCATGGAAGTAACGGTTGGTATTCATAGTCGTTTATGTGGAAAATCAATCAGTATTGATACAGTGCAACAGGCATTGGAAAACTTTTATAAAGGTAGCCCGATTATTACTGTCGTACCGTTTACTGAGAACAGTAATACAGGCATGTTAAATGCAAATCAATTGAGCAACACAGATAGCATGAAAATCTATGTGACTGGCAACGATGAACGCATCATGGTTCATGCTATTTTCGATAATTTAGGTAAAGGTGCATCTGGTGCTGCCGTTCAATGCATGAATATTGCCTTAGGCTTACCAGAGGACACAGGGTTAGCATTGGATTAGAGAGGAAACAATGAAGGACGTAACAAATGCAATGCGGGCGCGTATTTTAACAGCGACCGTTCCATATATCAAACAATATACAGATCAGTATGTTGTCGTTAAATACGGCGGCAATGCTATGATTGATGAAGAATTAAAAAAATCTGTTATGAAGGATTTGCTATTACTCCAATTAGTAGGCGTGAAAGTTGTGCTCGTTCATGGCGGTGGCCCAGCTATTAACCACACATTAGAGGCTATGCAAATTGAATCCCACTTTGCCAATGGTTTACGTGTAACCGATGAAGCGACAATGGATGTAGTACAAATGGTATTAGCCGGAAAGGTTAATAAAGGTCTTGTAGCAGACCTTACCGACCTTGGTGGTAAAGCAATAGGTCTTTGTGGTGTAGATGGTAATATGATTCAAGTTCACAAACAAAATGAAGAACTTGGTTACGTTGGTTCCGTAGATGCTATTGATACGAGCATTATCCACGATGTCATTAGCCGTGGCTATATCCCTGTTATCTCGTCCATTGGCATGGGCGCAGATGGTAAGACTTATAATATTAATGCCGACACCGTGGTCATGAAAATTGCAGGTGCCCTTAAGGCAGAAACCATGGTGGCCATGACTAACATTGATGGTGTACTAAAAGATGTGCATGATCCAGAGTCTTTAATTCCTAAAATTACTGTGGCTGAGGCAGAGCAATTAAAAAGCTGATGGCATTATTGCTGGAGGCATGATTCCTAAAGTCGATTGTTGTTTAGAGGCTATCGAAGCCGGGGCACAAAAAGGTATTCATCATCAATGGTGAAATTCCACATGCCATTCTTATCGAGTTATTGACCGATGAAGGTCTCGGTACTATGTTTGTAGCTTAAAATAGTAGATATAATTTAGGGAATCATCTGATTACCTTTTATATAGATAGACGGCGGCAAGGCCGTACGTTTGGAGGATATAATGAATAATACAATAGATTTTTGAAAAAGCAAGATAAAGAATATATAGCCAATACGTATGGCCGGTTTAATGTATGTTTTTGAAAAAGGGTAAAGGTTCTCTTTTATGGGATGTAAATGGTAAAGAATACATCGACCTTGGCTCTGGCATCGGGGTAACGGCTTTGGCGTAGATGATGACGAGTGGACTGAGGCTGTGACAAAGCAATCTCATGCGTTGAATCATATCTCTAACTTATACTATTCCTTGCCACAAATTGAACTAGCGAAACAACTATGTGCTAAAACGGGCATGAAGAAGGTATTCTTCTCAAACTCTGGTGCAGAGTCTAATGAATGTGCTATCAAGGCCGCTCGTAAATATAGCCATGATAAGTATGGTGAAGGTCGCCATGTCATCGTCACCTTAGTGAATAGCTTCCATGGTCGTACTATTACAACCTTGTCTGCTACAGGACAAGATGTATTCCATCAACATTTCTTCCCGTTCACCGAAGGCTTTATTCATACACCAGCCAACGATATTGATGCAGCTCTACAAGCTCTTTCCAATCCTGCCGTATGTGCCATCATGATGGAGCCTATACAAGGTGAAGGTGGCGTTATGCCTTTAGATAAAGAGTTCGTGCAAGCCGTAACAAAATATGCTCATGAACACGATCAACTTGTGTTAATCGACGAAGTACAAACTGGTAATGGCCGTACGGGCAGTCTATATGCATACCAACAATTTGGTATCGAACCAGATGTAGTATCTACTGCAAAAGGTTTAGCAGGCGGTCTACCAATGGGTGCCACATTGTTTAATGAAAAAAATGCAATACGTGTTAAATGCTGGTGCCCATGCTACAACCTTTGGGGGCAATCCAATCTGTGCCGCAGCAGGTAATACTATCATCAGCCGGTTAACGCCTGAATTCCTTGATTCTGTAAAAGCAAAAGGGGAATACGTTAAATCTACATTAGCTGGTAAGCCTGGTATTATTGGCGTTAGTGGTATGGGGGCTTATGCTTGGCATTGAGACAACAGTAGATGCTAAAGCAGTCATTGCTAAATGTCTTGAAAAAGGGCGTTGTATGCTTATCTGCTAAAAAAATAAAGTACGCCTTTTGCCAGCTCTTAATATTCCACGAGAACAACTAGAAAAAGCGGTTACCATTGTAGCTGAAGCTATTGAAGAATTAGCGGCAAAAATAATTTTTGGCATAACTTTCATAAACATCATTTAAAAATAGTTGCGTACTCGTATAATCATTGAAATAAATCAATGAATATATAGACTTTAGTTCTCATTCGTGTTAACCTAGAAGAAACAGTCTATATTGGAGGAGTAAATATGAATACAGAATCCTTACGTAATGAAGTATTGGTACCTGCTGTAGCAAAAACGTTGGATATTGCTGCTAAAGCAAAACCTACAAAAGAAGAACTTTTCACAACAGCAAAAATCACTGCTGCTGTGGCAGTTGCAACCGCTGTTGTATCCTTAGCGGTACAAGCAGTATTGCGCAACCGATAAGAAACTAAGAAAACGACATGGCACTGCCTGTCGTTTTCTTTTACTTTTACTATGTTATTCCTAGTAATGTTGGGATTTAGTGAGGAGGCGATATCATGCATAGTCGTGATTTAATAGAACAATATAAAAGCTACGTCCAAGATTGGCGTAGATATTTCCATAAACATCCGGAGCTCAGTAATGAAGAATTTGAAACAACTAAGACCTTGGCTAAAGAATTAGCGTCTATGGGCGTAGAGGTTCACGTTGATACAGAGCGTGGCATCGGCTTAATTGGTATCATCCGAGGTGCTAAACCTGGTAAAGCCATTGCGTTGCGCGCCGATATTGATGCATTGCCTGTTCACGAACATAATATAGTAGACTATAAATCAGAAACTGAAGGCAAAATGCACGCCTGTGGTCATGATGGTCATATGGCTATCTTGTTAGGCGTCGCAAAGATGTTAATGTCTATGAAAGACCGCATCGAAGGTGATGTATATTTAGCCTTTCAACCTGCTGAGGAGACAGGGGCGGGGGCACCAGACTTCATCAAATTTGGCGACTGGTACGATAAGGTGGATGCTATCTTTGGCGGTCACGTGTGGATCGATTTGCCAGCAGGTCTTATCTCTGTAGAGGAAGGACCTCGTATGGCCGCAAGTAGCCAAATTACTATCAATGTAACCGGTAAGCAAGGCCATGGTGCGCAACCACATCAAGCGATTGATGCTATCGTTGTGGCCAGCGCCATCGTTATGAACTTGCAAACTGTAGTATCTCGTAATGTTAGTGCATTGGACTCTCTTGTATTAACTATTGGGAATATTCACTCTGGATCTGAGTGGAATGTTATCCCTGGCGAAGCGAAAATGGGTGGTACCATTCGATTCTTTGATCCTAATCAAGAAGAGTATTATGTAGAATCCATACGACGCGTAGTAGAACATACTGCTGAAGCCTATGGTGCTACTGCTACATTAGAGTATGTAAAAAAAGTACCACCTACCATTAATGATCCTGAAGCTAGTGAATTGGCGGAACGCGTTGTTATTGATACATTAGGTAAAGAGAAATTATCTAAAATGCGTAAAGTTATGCCCGGCGAGGACTTTGCGTGGTACTTACAAGATAAGCCAGGATGCTTTGCCTTTATTGGTATTCAAAATCCTGATGTAGAGGCTACGTACGATCATCATAACAACCGATTTAACATGGATGACTCCGTACTATCTGCGGCATCAGCCGTATATGCAGAATATGCCATTGCATGGTTGAAAGAGCATAAATAAAACTATTTAATCATATAAGTAATACCCTACATACTGATTCGCCCAATGGATTGGATATTTGTATGTTTAATAATAAGATCAATTAGATCTTTTCATCATAAAAGCACCATTATCTTTGATCTGCACCCATTTTCTTGGACAGATATAATTAAGCTACTTTTTGGGAATGAGTTCGGTATTCTACCGGACTCATTCCTTTTAGTTTGAGCTTAATACGTTTTTGTATTGTAATAATCAATATAATCTCTTAATTTATTGATAAAATCTTCATAGGAAGTAAATTTCTCCAAATATAACAACTCTGATTTTTAGTAAGCCAAAGAAAGTTTTCCATCACGCTATTATCCAAACAGTTTCCTTTTCGAGACATACTTTGGATGATAGCGTGATTTTTAATGTTTCTTGATAACTGCTATGCTGGTACTGCCATCCTTGATCCGAATGTAAGATGCAACCTTTGCTATGTGGCCTGTTTTTAAAGGCTTTATCTAGCATAGATAATACCTGTGTTAATACAGGTCGTTCTGATATTTCATAGGATACAATTTCACCATTATACATATCTAAGATTGGTGATAAGTAAACCTTACGTCCAAACAAGTGGAATTCGGTAATATCTGTGGTCCATTTTTGATCTGGCTTTGTTGCCGTAAAGTTTCGCTTAATAATATTAGGAGCAATTTTTCCTTCAGTGCCCCTATATGAACGGTACTTCTTTAGACGGACTTTGCATGTTAAGTTTTCTTCCTTCATAATACGCATCACAACTTTATGATTTATATTAAAGCCTAATTTATGTAAGGCTATTGTGATTCGGCGATATCCGTAGCGACCTTTATTCATCGTTACCAGTGTACGAATAGCTTCTCGTTCCTCTGCATATTTGTCTCCCTTTTTTATGCTAGCTAAGCGTGCATAATATGTACTACGACTAATGCCAAAGTACTCTAGCATAAACTGAAGAGGATAGATTTTTCTTAATTTTTCGATGGCAATTGTTTGTGCTTTTTTTTTACAGCTCTATTAGGTTTAGCAATTTCACGCATTTCTTTCATAAAGTCGTCATAAAAAGATATTTCATATTTCAGCCTAGCGATTTCAGCTTCTAGTTCTTTTATCCGTTCTTTGTCTGATTTAATACATTGATCTTTTTGTGGGTGGTATTTGTTCTTTCGGTTTCATAGATGGTCTACCTTTAGGCTTAGCTTGTAATCCTGAGATTCCTTCATCTAAGTATCTTTTTTTGCCATCTCTGCAATTAGGCTAGGATTATCTAAATTAAAATGTTTTGCTACTTCCTTAAAGGATAACTTATTTTTCCATCTAGTTTCAATAACTTTTATGTTTGAAGTCTGCTGAAAATACCTGTTTACTAATTTTTATGGGTCAAATTATGATTAAGCTTAAACTTGTATAGCCAATCTCTACAGTACTTTCTGGAACCTTAAGCTCTTTAGCAATTCTAAAAGCGACTCCATCCTTTTTTTAGAAAGATAAATAGCCTTTTCTTTTTACTTCTTTTTGAATATTTTGACATAAAATTGCACTCAAAAATTGTGTCCAATTTTTGGGGTGCAGTTCACTTAAGGATTATGGTGCTTTTTCATTGTATCTTTATTTATATTTTGTGCATGATGTAGGTATAATATAGCTATAATACAAGTGTAATGTAAGTCTGATATAAGGCCCATATAAATCTAATATATATTCTCTAGTTGAGAGGTGCTTATTTATGAATATAGTTATATGTATCACTATTATTGCTATTACAGGTATATTGTTAATGAAGCGCTATCAACCACAGCCAGTTTTAATTGGTATGGGAATCCTCATGATGTTTATTGCGTATGAAGCAAATTGGATTGATGCTATACTCGTTGAGTCTCAATCTACAGGTGTCTTGGTATTTGATGCGATGGATATTGTGCGAATTACTACGTCCGAGAATATAGTAAATTTAGGTCTCATGATTATGACCTGTGCTGGTTATGCAAAATATATGGAGCATATTGGGGCAGGGACGAGATTAGCACATACATTTATACGTCCTTTATATCGTCTAAATCGCCCATATATTGTACTGGCCCTAATGTTTCTTCTTAATATGGGATTATCCATTTGTGTACCTAATCCGTTGAGTCTTGCACTCCTTATGATGGTTACTATGTATCCCGTATTGCTTCGCTTTGGGGTGAGCCCAGTGGGGGCGGCATGCGGTTATTGCTACGGGACATCTTATGGATGTAGGACCTGGTGCGGTATCTACCTTACTCATTGCAAAGACCTTGAATATGCCCGTGCCAAACTATTTTGTAGGCTACCAGTTGCGTCTTTATTTCTTAGTCGCCATTGTGACGGCTATAGCACACTTTTTTTCTGGCAGAAATATCGTGACCGGGTGGAGGAAGCTAAGGCTATAGATGCTTGTGAAAGTATTCCAGAGGCGCCAATAGGGCCTAAGCCGTATATGATATTCCCATTATTGCCATTGTGTTTTATCTTGGGATTTAGTCAATATGGTTTTTCTGGGGTGAAAATGAATGTAACCTTGGCTATGATGCTTGCCTTTGGTATTGCCTTGTTTGCTGAACTAATTCGTCATCGTAATCTGCGTACAGTTCTTAAAAGTACGACGATTTTCTTTGACGGTATGGGGAACCAGTTCTCCTATGCAGTGACCCTCATTATAGGGGGACAAATCTTTGCACAAGGACTAGTGAGTTTAGGTCTTATTGAATCCTTGCTTGGGGCACTTCAAACATTATCTCTTAACTCCATGGGACTTACCTCTGTGCTAGGAGGTGGTATGTTAGGCCTTAGCATGGTGACAGGTAGCAATGTAGCGCCATTATTTACTTTGGTTCCACTAGTACCTAATTTCGTAGCTCACCTAGGCTTGAATCCAATTACTACTATGCTTGGTATGCAAAACGGTGCAAGCCTAGGTTTATTCCTTAGCCCTATTAGTCCTGTAATGGTCGGCGTAGCAGGTGTGGCACATATAAAATCAGTAGATTTACTTAAACGCACAGCAGTACCAGTTCTTGTAGCATTACTTACAAGTTGTGTGGGGATATGTCTCCTTTACTAACTGTCATCTAAAAGACTAATTAGTTATATTTAACCAGATATACTATATATCGCTTTTTAAGTTTAGTTTAAAATTAGAAAACCCTCTTTACATGTAACGTAAAGAGGGTTATTATATTCAATAATAAATCATATGTAATTAAAATGGTTTCCTGCAATGATGCAAGTTTTAGCGCTTTGCGGATAAAAAAGGGCCTTTCTTCGCCGGACGGTTCTAGAAGCCAGAAAGGATGTAATGAACAATCAAGTTTCTATTTCAACAGCAAATATTCGTGGTGCCTTTGGGGCATTTTTTTATCCCAGGTATGTATACAGCTTTATGGGCTGGTTTTGTGCCATATTTAAAAGCGAAGCTTAGTATTGGTGAAGATGTATTAGGTTCTATGATTTTAGTGCTTGGTTTAGGTTCTTGTTTGTCCATGGCTATAGCAGGTAAGCTTGTAGAGACCTTTGGATGCAAAAAAGTCGTTTTATTGGCTAGTTTTATTGGTATGTTATCTCTGGCTGTTATTACCATGTGTTCTACCATTGCTACTACAACAGCTGCTTTATTCTTCTTTGGCCTTGGTACAGGCCTAAGTGCAGCATCGGCTAATTTACAAGCCATTTTAACTGAAAAGGTGAGCAAAAAGCACTTGATGGGTGCCTATCATGGTGGGTGGAGCTTAGGTGGCTTTGCCGGTGCTGGCGTTTTGCTTATCCTTTTAAAAATATTGTCCCTACCTGTTAATGAAAGTATTTGGGGACTTCTCATTGTATTGTTCATTGCCATGGTTATAGTCAGTCAATTTATGTTAACCTTTGGTAGTGATCCAAATGCAAAGGTTACTAAGAAATCGAAAAGTCCATTATCTTTCCATCCAATTGCTATTATCTTTGGTCTCTTGTCCTTTGTATCTTACTTAGTTGAAGGTGCAGTAGGGGATTGGAGTGCATTATACTTATTCGAAGATAAAGGTATCGTTATCGAAGAAGCCGTTATGGGCGTTATGTTATTTAACGGTACCATGTGTATCGGCCGTTTGCTTGGGAATACAATTGGTAAACATTTGACATCTAAACAAGTTGTTGTTGGTGGTTATTTGTTAGGTGCTATTGCAATGGGGCTTATCGTATTTTTACCGGGATATGGCTCCATGTATACTTATTTATTACTTGGTATCTCTTTAGCTATGGTAGTACCAAATCTATTCTCTGCTATGGGGAACAAAATGTTATTCCTATGACACAAGCTGTAGCAACGTCTACTATGCTTGGTTATATGGGAATTTTTGATGGGACCTGCATTGATTGGTTTCATCGCTCATGGCACAAGTCTTACAGTGGCGTTTATCGTGTTAACAGCATTACTTGTAGTGAGTGCAGGTATAGGTAAATATGCGTATATATTAATGGACAAATCAAAAGAAGCTGAAGTATAAATTTAAATAATAGCCTCAGAGACAATCTGTCTTTTGGGGCTATTTTTACATAGTAATATTATTTTATTAAAATATGTTATTCCTTATAGTGGAGATAGAGGAAATAGAAAAAAGCCACAGGGTGAACCTGTGACTTTTAGCATATGCGCAAATATTATATTAGCGATCACCGTTGAAGATGGAGTTTTTAACAAGTACATAGTCTACTTTGCGAATTGCTTGTAGAGTAGTACCGCCTGCATAAGAGATAGCAGATTGTAAATCTTGTTCCATTTCAACTAATGTATCAAAGATAGATCCTTTGGAGTCGATGAAGATTTTTTTACCTTCTACATTTTTGCGTTCCCCTTTTTGGAACTCAGAAGCAGAACCAAAGTATTCTTTTACTGCTTTACCGTCAACGATTTTTTCATCTCCTGGGGATTCTTCGTGACCAGCAAAGAGGGAACCAATCATAAACCATAGTAGCACCAAAGCGAATAGATTTAGCGATGTCGCCATGGTCGCGGATGCCGCCGTCAGCGATGATAGGTTTTGTAGCTGCTTTTGCGCACCAGCGAACAGCAGCTAATTGCCAGCCACCAGTACCAAAGCCGGTTTTTAATTTAGTGATACAAACTTTACCAGGACCAATACCTACTTTAGTAGCGTCAGCACCAGCATTTTCAAGTTCACGAACTGCTTCTGGTGTACCAACATTACCAGCGATAATGAAAGTTTCAGGTAAGTTCTTTTTAATATATTGAATCATTTCGATTACTGCATTGGAGTGACCATGTGCAATATCGATTGTGATGTATTCAGGTGTTAAGTTTGCTTTTTTGAATTCATCAACTAAAGCAAATTCTTCAGCTTTTACGCCGATAGAAATGGAAGAATATAAGTTGAGGTCGTGCATGCGTTTTACAAAGTCCATACGACGTTGAGGTTGGAAACGATGCATGATATAGAAATAGCCTTCACGTGCTAATTTTTCAGCCAACTCTTCGTCAATGATAGTTTGCATGTTTGCAGGTACCACTGGTAAGCGGAATGTGCGTTTACCTAATTTTTACATGTGTATCACATTCGCTACGGCTAGAGACGATACATTTATTAGGAATCAATTGCACGTCTTCATAATCAAAGATGTTCGTTGTGTTAATCATAGTTTCTATATCTCCTTCGGGCATTACATATTGAACCTGTACCATTATACAAGAGACTCGTAAAATTTTCAATACGTTCCGAATATTTTTGTTTGGTATCACAAAAACTGTAGTACAATACAAGTAGACTGTATAAATAAAAAAATATCAGTTAAAAATATATATAAAAATATAATTGTGAGGGGGTCGATTGAAATGGAGCAATCTAAAACTCGAATGCTAGCGGAAGCTGGCGTAGCAATCGCTATTGCACAAGTCTTGTCATTTATTACGATTTTTCCATATGCCACAAGGGGATCTATTAAGGCTCGCAGCCTTTTAGTGCCACTTATGCTTTATGCGTACCGTTGAGGTGACACACGCGGTATTTTTGTCGGTGTTGTGTACGGTATTTTACACTTTATTTTTAGGCTTTAAATCATCTGTTCATTATTTAAGTATTATCTTAGACTACTTGGTAGCCTATGAGTGCTATAGGCGTTTGCGGTTACTTCAAAGATTCTATTTCTGGACTTATAACAGGCTCTATTGTAGGTATCGCATTGCGTTGGGCCGTATCTGTTACTAGTGGCGCCGTAGTCTTTGCTAGCTATGCACCACAAGGGCAAAATCCTTGGATTTACTCTATGGTTTATAATGCTTCCTATATGGTGCCAGATGGCATTTTAAATATTGTAGTTTTATTATTCATCTATCAAGGTGTTAAACGAGGTTTACGACGTCGTGGATAAATTAGGTTTAATTATTTTAGCTGGTGGTCTTAGTACCAGAATGGGCCAACCAAAGGCTTTATTGTCTTGGGTTGGTGGTGAAAGCCTCATATCTCATGCGCTTCGCAAGGGCTTGATGCAGATGTACATGATATTTTAATCTCTATTGGAGACGATGAGCAACTAGGTCATGCCATTCAGACTCATATTATTGATACTTTATCGAACGATGAACAGGAAAAAGTTTCTATTGTTCGGGATTCTATTGAACGCTGTGGACCCTTAGGAGGCCTGTATAGCACCTTGGCGGTAGGCCCTAGCCCTGCTTATGCAGTTATGGCCGTAGATATGCCATTTATGGAGATGGATCTCTATTTTGACTGGCTATACCAAGTGGATCATAATGATTGGAACGCCATTGTCCCATATGGTGAAAGTGGCAAAAAGAGCCTATGGCTGGTATTTATAGAACGCATATTGCATCTTTAATTCAGTCTGTTCTCGTCGGTGAGGATATGTCTTTGCATCATGCCCTTGATGTCATCGGTCATGTTGAAGCTGTGGATGCTAGTGATTATACTTGGGAACTAAGTAATATTAATCGATTTGAAGACTATCAATGGGCACGTGCTTTAGCAGAAAATGAGTTCCGTCGTGTGCCGCTCATTAGTGTAGTCGCATCTAAACGGAAAACTGGAAAGACAACGGTAGTAACACGTCTAGTTTCAGAATTACAACGAGTTGGTTTATCCGTCGGTGTTGTAAAGAGCGATAAGCATGGCTTTCAAATGGATCATGATGGAACCGATACAGACCTTATGTATAAGGCCGGAGCTGATGCGGTTGCTATTGCAGGTCCTACAGAAACAGCGATTCGTATACGCACAATAGAACAGTCTAGTTTGTATGATTTGACACAGCATATGCCTGTAGATATTGTTATACTAGAAACAAGGTCCCAAGGCATTGCCCCTATTATAGAGGTTACCCAAGAGGGACATACGGAAGAGCTAATCTCGGATGATATGGACCGAGTGGCTACAATCGAAATTAGCAAATTGGATCAAGACGTACCTGGATTAGTACGTCACATACAGGAAATGATGAGGAGTTTACATGGCCGTCGTTACTGTTGAGGAGGCCCTTCAATTATGGGAGAAGGCCTTAGATACGCAAGTTTATAAAGTAGAAATAATTGATGTTAAGTCTGCTAAGGGATATGTGTTGGCAGAGAATATCGTTGCGCCCACAGATGTACCAGCCTTTCCTAAATCTGCTATGGATGGCTATGCCATTGCCTACGAAGCAGATCGTAATGAATATATTGTGGACGGTATTATTGGTGCCGGCGTTGTATGGGATAACCCTGTTGAACTTGGTCATGCAGTACGGATTATGACTGGCGCACCTGTACCGGATACATGTGATACTGTAATTATGCAGGAACAAGTAGTTGGCTCTGGAGAGCCGGGTACAACAATTACTATTCAAGGTAAATACAAATGTGGTGATCATATCATCCCTCAAGGTGAGGAATGTAGTGCTGGCACTATTGTGATTCCTCGTGGAACAGAGGTAACATCTACAGTACAAACTATTTTGACTGGTCTTGGGTTGACTGAGGTTACTGTCAATGTGATGCCTCGAGTGTTAGTTCTTACCTCAGGTCAAGAGGTGATTGAACCTGGTGAAAGCTTAACACCTGGTAAAATCTATAATTCTAATCGAGCTATGATTTGTGGCCTCTTGGAGGATTTAGGGTTTCATAAGATTACACACTATCATGTCAGTGATGCGCCAGAGGAACTAGAGTCTGAAATCAACCACGTGTTGGAGCTCAGTGAAGAGGCAGATATTATCATCAGCTCTGGCGGTGTATCTGTCGGTCTCTTTGATACAATGCCTCTTATTTATGAGAAGCTAGGCGCTAAATCCATTTATGAGCGCATTCAAATGCGTCCAGGTGCTGCATCCTATGGTGCAGTGACGCCGAAAGGTCAAATCATCTTTGGTCTATCTGGTAATCCAGGGGCTGCTTTCAACGGCTGGCATTTAATCGTAGCGCCAACGTTAAAGCGCTATAAAGGTTTGGCAAACTGGACTACACCAGTAGTGGCCTGTGTTATGGATTCGGAAATCTTTAAACGCAATGCTTTTGATCGCTATGTACAAGGTAAAGTGATCTTTGGTGGTGGTGCTCCACGTTTTGTGGCTAATCGTCACTTTAATAGTAGTAGTATGCTAGGCTTATATACTGTTAATGCGTTGGCATGTATTCCGAAAGGTATACACGAAGTGCACCCTGGAGATACCTTTGATGTGTATCTATTAGAGCTGCTACCTGCCATCTGAAGTGCCTCATAGCCTCGATGCCCGAGAAAACCTCAAGATGCTGTTGACCGTCGTTAAATAAATATATCATAATGAATGCATCCCTTAGATTATAAGGGGTGCATTTTTAATGCGTTGAGAGAGGTCGAATGTATGAACGTCGTTGAACAGTATAATTTAACGTTACAAATTGAAGTTTTAAAAGAACAAAGTGCGGAAACACTAGCGCGTCTCTGTAAGTTAGTAGATGAAAGTGGCACTAGTGACTGTGTAGAGGCATTAAAAGCATATTCACATATGGTAAATACAGAGTTATATTTAGCTACGTCTATTCATGAGTTAGACGTTCTAAAGTCAGATATGGTAAAGCTTGAGAGTACTATTAAAGCGTCATTGGCACAAGTTTCTCATGAGGTTAGTGATGTTAAAGCGAATAGTGGTATATCAGATATTGAGTCCCTATAGTTCTGAAGACTTTGATAAGGCTTTAGCGCGTACCATTGATTTATTAACGTTTAATAAAAATATATCTAGTACACCTCATGCTGTCATCTTAGGTGGTCAAAGTGGGGCTGGAAAGACTACAATTCATCGTGTAAAAATGATGGAGTACAAGGGAGATTATATTGTGATTGATGGAGATACGTATCGTGCTCAGCACCCACATTTCAGAGAACTACAAGAAAAATATGGTGTTGATAGTGTAGATTATACAAAGGCCTTTGCTGGAAAGATGGTAGAGGCTGTAATTGATAAATTAAGCTCTTTGAAATACAATTTAATTATTGAAGGCACATTGCGTTCAGCGGCAGTACCAATTAATACAGCTACATTATTAAAATCTAAAGGTTATACAGTTGACTTTTGCTTGATTGCCACTAAGCCAGAGTTATCTTATTTGACGACACAATTACGTTATTTAGAAATGATGATAGTGGATCCTTTACAAGCGAGAGCCACTCCTAAAGATCATCATGATGGAATTGTAGAGTCGTTGGTCTCTAATAGTAATGAACTAGAACAGAGTGGACTTTTTGAAAGCATTCAAGTGTATAAACGTGATTTAGAACAAGTATATAATTCAAAATTATGCACTGAATCTGTTGGCGCTGTTGTAGACCAAATTTTATTTGGGGCGTGGACTCAAGATGAGTCTGCCTTGTTAGCGGTGAGTAAATCACAGGAGCAGGAGCTAAGAGCAAAATTACCTTAGGGAGTAAACGTGTAATGGATTATTTTTCACTATACATATAAACATAATCATATAGATTTTAATAGTGATATATATAAGGTTAGTACGTATCACTACAACTGGCACAGTGGCGTAGAAATCCTAATCTTGTTAAAGGGTAGAATAGATATGAGTTGTAATAGTGAGGTTTTTACAATGGAACCGCTTGATGCTATTATTATTTCGCCTCAAGTAGGTCATGCTACATTGGCCTTAGAGGAGGATACGACAGCTCTTGTTATTCATGTAAGTAAGGAGTTTTTCCAACACTTTGATTCTAACTTTGGTATGTATCAATTTGTATTGCGCTCAGATAAAAGTAATCGGTATAATCAATTCTTTACGTCCTTACGTCATCATGCAGCACAAATGATGTTACTAATGGTGAATGGTGATAGTCCTGATCGTCAATTATGTTTGGAGAGTCACTATTTATCGTTGACTAGTGATATATATCGTGAAATTGATGCGGTTAAGACTATTCCTGTACATACAAAGCCTGCTGATATGACCGTAGCTACCTTTGATAAAATGATTGCTTACATTGATGAAAACTATCAGCAAAAGATTGAGTTAGAAGATATTGCCAAAATTGGCGGTTATAATGTGAACTATACATCTCAGTTTTTTAAACGCCAATTAGGTGTTTCTTTTCTTGAATATGTTTTGCGTTTGCGTTTGCGAGAGGCAACAGTACGTTTGGTCAATTCTAATGATGGGGTCGCACATATTGCAAGTAGCTGTGGGTTTGCAGATATTAAAGCCTTTAATGTAGCTTTTAAGAAACATTTCCATACGACGCCATCAGAATATCGTAAACAAGCAAAAGAGATGGGGCGTAAAACAAAACTACATGATTGGAAGGAAATTATCTCCACTCAAGAAAATGATATTATGGAAATCTTACAATCTTGCGTAGCCTATAGAGATGATTCTGTATATAGTCTTGAATTAAAGCAGGTTAATCAAAAAAATTACAGGACGTTAAGGAACAACTTGAGAGTGTTGTTAGAAAAACTATCATCTTAATTTATCTAGCTTCAATGTGGTGATAATATGGTGTAAACTTTATAGCGTTATTTTTCTAATTTTAAAAATATACAATCATTAGGTATAGGTGATTTTTGTATATATCATAATAGTAAATAAATATATAGTAAAAGAGTATTACTTTAGATAAGTAGTGCTCTTTTTTTCTTTTTTTATATGGGCGAAATTGTATATTTAATAATGTTAGACTCTATAGATTCGGGTGATTTTTGTATAATTCTAAGGTCCTTGTGCCAATAAAAACAAACTTGTAAATTGGATAGTTATATCTCTGAAAAAGAGTACAATGTAATTAGTGATAGGCACTAAAGTTTTAAGTAGGCAGTATTATAGAGTCCTAAATAGTGAAGTACTACAGGAGGTTTACGATGAGTACGAAGGATCAACAAGTGCAAGAAATGACAAATAAAATAGCTAACTTCATTTCTTATATGGCAAAGGTATTGCCTGATGATGTACAAGAAAAAATCCATGAATTAGCTAAGGATGAAAAAAATCCTATGGCTAAATCTATTTATGAAACAATGCAACATAATATGGATCTAGCAGCTCAGCTTAATCGCCCTTCATGCCAAGATACAGGTGTATTACAGTTTTGGGTGAAAGTGGGTTCTAACTATCCTCTAATTGGTGAGCTAGAGGAAATCTTAAAAGATGCTACATATAAAGCTACACAAGAAGCTCCGTTGCGACTAAATTGTGTGGAAACCTTTGACGAATTTAATACTGGTACAAATATTGGTTTGACAGCACCTTATATTCACTGGGATATCATTCCTGGACGTGATGATGTAGAAATTTTTTCCCATACATGGCTGGTGGTGGTTGCTCTTTGCCAGGTTCTGGTAAAACATTAATGCCAGGCGAAGGTTATGAAGGTGTTGCTAAGTTTGTTCTCGACTTGATGACGAGCTATGGTTTAAATGCGTGTCCTCCACTTTTAGTAGGTGTAGGGATTGCTACTACTATTGATACTGCGGCTGGTTTATCTAAAAAGGCATTAATGCGACCTGTATCTTCAAAAGCACCTAACGAAAAAGCTGCTTATATGGAACAATTATTAGAAGATGGAATTAATAAAATCGGTATTGGCCCTCAAGGTATGGGTGGGGATAAAACCGTTTTAGGTGTGAATATTGAACATGGTACGCGTCATCCATCTGTTATTTCTTGTGCTGTCAGCGTAGGTTGTTGGAATCATCGTCGAGGCAATCTAGTATTTGATAAAGATGGTAATTGCACCGTTAAATCTCATAAAGGAGTGACACTATAATGGCTAAGAAAATATTAACTACACCTATTCAAAAATCTGATCTAGAAGGAATTAAGCCAGGCGATGTGATTTATTTAACTGGGCATATTACTACTACTAGAGATATGGGGCATCGCAGGGTGGTGGAAGAAGGTCAAACGTTACCAGTTGACATTAAAGATGGTGCTATACTCCATGCAGGACCAATTATTCGTACTATAAGCGATAATGAGTTTGAAGTTGTGTCTGTAGGACCTACTACATCTATGCGGATGGAAAAATTTGAGTACGACTTTGTGAAAAAAACAGGTGTACGCCTTATTGTTGGTAAAAGGCGGCATGGGGGCAGACACAGCGCGTGCATGTAAAGACTTTGGTGCACTACATTGTGTATTCCCAGCGGGGAACGCAGTTCTTGCTGCTACAGAAGTTGAAAAGGTAGAGTCTGCTAACTGGCGTGAACTAGGAATGTGTGAGACTTTATGGACTTTTAAAGTTCATGAGTTTGGCCCCCCTATTGTATCTATTGATGCAGAGGGCAATAATTACTTTGAAGAAAAAGAAAATCGAATATAATAAGAAAAAGATGAAGCATTGGAAGAAATTTATAAGCATGTAGATTTCATTAAATAATCTTGTGCTGACCAAGAAGCCTTAATGTAAACTACATTAAGGCTTCTTTTATATGTTAAGGAGGGCTGGAAGCAAATTAACAGTTATTAGATGAATTACTAAATTTGTTAGGTATAACTATTAGACATAAAGGTGTACTTTCATATATAATAGATTACTGTAGTTGTACAAATATACATCTACAGTAGACATTTAGTATTAAATAGTAAACATTAAATAGTAAGTTTATAGTTTATAGATGGCCATGGTGCCGAGGAGGCTGTATGTTAAGCGATATTGAGATTGCCCAACAGAATAAAATGGAGAAGATACAGGTTATTGCCGATAAAATGTGGTTTAACACCTGATGACATTGAACAATATGGTCATTATAAAGCGAAAATTTCCTTTGATGCTATTCGTCGCTTAGAAACAAAGCCTGATGGTAAATTAGTACTAGTTACGGCTATTACGCCAACACCGGCAGGGGAAGGTAAATCTACAACGAGCATTGGTCTTGTTCAAGGTTTACAAAAAATTGGTAAAAATGCTATTGCTACATTACGTGAGCCATCTTTAGGTCCTGTATTTGGTATTAAAGGCGGTGCCGCTGGTGGCGGTTATGCTCAAGTTGTACCGATGGATGATATTAACCTCCATTTTACAGGTGATATGCACGCTATTACAGCAGCTAACAATTTATTATCTGCTATGATCGACAATCACATTCATCAAGGTAATGAATTGCAAATCGATTTGCGTCAACTTTCTTGGACTCGTGTTCTAGATATGAATGACCGTGCTCTTCGTAATGTAACGGTTGCCCTTGGCGGTAAAGTCTGTGGCTTCCCACGAGAAGATCACTTTATGATTACTGTTGCTTCTGAAATCATGGCTATTCTTTGCTTAGCTAAAGATCTAGAAGATTTAAAAGAACGTTTTGGTCGTATCGTTATCGGCTGTAATTTAGCAGGTGAGCCTGTTTATGTTCATCAACTTGGTTGTCAAGGTGCGATGGCGCTTCTTATGAAAGACGCAATCAAGCCAAATTTAGTACAAACATTAGAACATACACCAGCTATTGTTCACGGTGGTCCATTTGCAAACATTGCTCATGGTTGTAATTCCATCGTAGCTACAAAGCTTGGTCTTAAATTAGGTGACATCGTAGTTACAGAAGCTGGCTTTGGTGCTGATTTGGGGGCTGAAAAGTTCCTCGACATCAAATGCCGCTACGGTAATATTTTCCCTGATACAATTGTAATCGTTGCTACATTGCGTGCTCTTAAAATGCATGGTGGTGTACCTAAACAAGAACTTAGCACTGAAAAATGTTGAAGCTGTTACAAAAGGTTTCAGCAATTTGCAAAAAGCTATTGAAAACATGCGGTACTTTAACGTTCCTGTATTAGTAGCTATCAATAAATTTGCTACTGATACGGATGCTGAAATTGCAGAATTAACTCGTCTCTGCGATGAATTTGGCGTACCTGTAGAGCTTAATGAATGTTGGGAAAAGGGAGGCGAAGGCGGCACTGATATGGCGAAAAAGGTCGTAGAGTTGCTTGAAGGTCCCTAAACCAACACCTAAATTCGTATATGATTTAGAAGATACTTTGGAAGATAAAGTTAATAAAATCGTTAAAACTATTTACGGTGGCGATGGCGTTATCTTTACAGATAAAGCTAAAAAGCAAATTAAACAATTAGCAGACTGGGGCCTAGATCGTTTACCTGTATGTATGGCAAAAACACAATATTCCTTATCTGATAATCCAGCCCTTTTAGGTGCTCCAACGGGCTTTACCATCACTGTATCCGATATCCGCGTTGCTAATGGTGCAGGTTTTATTGTGTGCCGTACAGGGGATGTAATGGTTATGCCTGGCCTTCCTAAACGTCCTGCTGCTCTTAATATGGATATCGAAGCAGACGGCACGATTAAGGGATTGTTCTAATATAAATCCTTTACAGTAGATACTTTTTTTAACTACCTATTGGTAGTGTCTGCTCTAACTAGTTTTTATATAGTGTTTTATCTGTATATTTTTATAATAATTACAAAAGCGATAACAAGGATATCTTGTTATCGCTTTTTACATGAGGTCTTGTTATGAATTTAGTAGAACAACGTGTTATAGATTTTGTAGCTGCTACGGCGTCTAAAGAGCCTACACCTGGTGGTGGTGCCATTGCAGCTTTAACTGCTGCAACAGGTGCAGCATTGGCTGAAATGGTAGCGAACTTAACCTTTGGTAAAAAGGGCTACGAAGAGGTTCAGTCCGAAATGGAAGAACTTCAAACTAAGGCCGAAGCGATTCGTAATCGCATGCTCGAATTATCTCAAGCTGATGCAGATGTATTTAATATCTTTATGAATGCCTTAGGTTTGCCAAAGAATACAGATGAAGAAAAGGCTACGCGCACAGCGGCGATTCAGCAAGCTTATAAAGACGCGGCTATGGTTCCTTTTGAAATCGGTGAATTAGCGTATCAAATCTTTGATTTAGCGGAACTAGCATCTCGTAAGGGCAATCAAAACCTAATTACTGATGGTATTATTGCGGCTATTAATGCACGTGCGACGGTAAAAGCAGCATTTTTAAATGTACGTATTAACTTATCTGGTATTAAAGATGAGGCTTTTGTAGCTGATGTAACGGCTAAGATGAATGTTATTGAACAAGATCTTGATGCTAAAGAAGCCGCTATTATAAGCTTATACAAATAATAAAAAGCTTTTTACATTGTTTTTTTACAATACGTCTTTTTGTCGTAAAACTTGAATAGTATATCCGTGCAACTGTTAAATGTTCGAAAATTACATATAGAGACCTATTATAATGTGTAAAATAATAGGTTCTCTTTTTTTATATTGTTAAAAATCCGAACGATAGTGTAAAATAAACGGGTGATATTTCGAAGTTTTATGTAGGAGACATTATGACAGATCAAAAACAAATGAATACGGTCGATAGTATGTTGCCCATACCACAGTTATTTGCCTTTGGTTTACAGCATGTACTTGCCATGTATGCAGGGGCCGTAGCTGTACCAATTATCGTGGCACAGGCTATGAACTTGCCTATGGAGGATTTGATTCGCCTCATTACCGCTGACTTGTTTACTTGTGGCATTGCCACATTAATTCAAACATTAGGCATTGGCAATATTGGTGGTCGCATTCCTATGATTCAAGGTGTTACCTTTGCATCTGTGGGGCCTATGGCGATGATTGGGGCACAGCACGGAATGACTGCTATTTATGGTGCCATTATTATAGCCGGTTTATTTACTTTTTTAGTAGCGCCATTCTTTAGTCGCCTGATTCGATTATTCCCGCCTGTTGTAACAGGAACAATTATTACCATAATTGGTATTAACTTGATGCCAGTTGCTATTAATTGGATGGGCGGTGGTGTAGGCAATCCGAATTTTGGTAGTTTTACTAATATTGGACTAGGTTTTCTTACTTTCTTGATCGTCGTATTTGTTTACAAATTTGCAAAAGGCTTCTTTAGTAACCTTTCCGTTCTAATTGGATTGATTGCAGGTACGGCAATAGCTTTTGCACTGGGAGTAGCTAATTTTGATGAAGTAAGTCGCTCCCAATGGGTTGCTTTCGTCGAGCCCTTCTATTTTGGTATACCAACTTTTGATTGGGCCTCTGTACTATCTATGATTATTGTTATGCTCGTCGTTATGGTAGAAACTACAGGCGATAGTATTGCAATCGGTGAAATTGTAGATAAACCGATCGGTCGTAAAGAATTGGCCTCTATTATTCGCGCTGATGGTATTTCTACTGTGATCGGTGGTATTCTTAACAGCTTCCCCTATACAGCATTTGCTCAAAATGTAGGTCTTATTGCTGTGACAGGCGTTAAAAGTAGATTTGTTGTTGCAGCATCTGGTGTAATCTTGATTTTATTAGGTTTATTCCCGAAACTAGCTGCTATCGTAGCGAGTATTCCGAATGCAGTACTCGGTGGTGCTGGTATTGCCATGTTTGGTATGATTGTTGCCAGTGGTATTCGCTCTCTAGGTAAAGTTAGTTTCGATGGCAACCATAACTTGATGCTTGTGGCTATTAGTATTGGTGTAGCTATGATTCCGATTGCAGCGCCAAACTTTTATGCCAATTTCCCTGATTGGGCTCAAATTATTTTGAAATCCGGTATAACCTTTGGTAGTATAACAGCGATTTTGCTTAATTTACTACTTAATGGTGTTAATCGAGGTGATGAATTCAAGGAAATGGGACGTCGTTAAATTATAAAAATGAGAACTCTATTCGTTGAGAATAGAGTTCTTTTTAGTGATTAAATTCACAGGGAAAATGTCTAAATACTATGTTATAATATATAGATAATTGTAAAAAGTATTTTTGTGATGCTTTCACCAAAAATGAGAATTACAAATTTATTTTGCAATTAAATGTTTATATAAAAGTTATATATATGTATATGGTATGTTCCCATAAGAAGGGAAGGGCTACATGGCAGAAGGAAAAAAATTATTGCTATCTCTATTAGTGAGAAAAAAAGGGCAAAAGAAACATAATATTGAATCCGCAAATCTTATCGTAGATCATGGTATGGAAGGTGATGCTCACGCAGGCAATTGGCACCGTCAAATTAGTTTGCTTGGCATTGCAAGTATCGACCATATGCGCGCTCAAGGGGCGGATGTAAAACCGGGTGATTTCGCTGAAAATATTACAGTTGAAGGTATGGTACTGTATGAATTGGCAGTAGGTACACAACTACAAGTCGGTAAAGACGTTATTCTTGAAATCACACAAATCGGTAAGGAATGTCACCATGGTTGTGAAATCATGAAACAAGTTGGCTCTTGCATTATGCCGACACAAGGCATTTTTGGTAAGGTTCTTAAAAACGGTACAATTCACGTAGGTGATGAAGTATCTATTATTAAATAATTCTGTATTGGTAAACGAGGTGTGTTATGAAAGACGCATGGGGCCGTACAATTGAATATGTACGTCTGTCGCTGACAGATGCGTGTAATTTCTGTTGTCCCTATTGCCGACCTGCAGAAATTACGCCTCAAAGTCAAACACAACTATTATCCGTAGATGAATGGATGACCATCTTAGAATCCTTCCATCGAATTGGTGTAAAAGCAGTGCGACTAACCGGTGGTGAACCATTGTTGTATCCTCATATTGAAGAGTTGTTAGAACGTATCAAAACAACGGGTTGGTTTGAAGATATTTCCATGACTACTAATGGTAGTCTATTATCATCTCGGGCTCAACGATTGAAAAACTTGGGTTTTAAGCCGTGTGAATATTAGCTTGGACTCTCTTGAAAGTGAAGCATTTGCGACTTGTGTTGGCAAAGAGGGTCAACTTGAATCCGTTCTTGATGGGATTCACAGTGCTATTAATGCTAACTTTAAGTCTGTAAAAATTAATACAGTATTGTCTCGATATTGGTCTGATGATGAAGTTAAATCGTTATTACAATATGTAGAAAAGTGGCCTGTTGTTTGGCGTTTTATCGAGTATATGCCATTCCAAGGCGATGCATTCCATGGACCAACCTTTGATGAGTGGAAGGCTCAATTGGAACGTGTGAGTGGAGGTCCTCTTACAGAGGTTCATTCTGTATATGGTTTTTGGACCTGCTACGTATTTAGCGTTGCCAAGTGGTAAGGCGGTAGGCTTTATTTTCTCTATGTCTCATAGCTATTGTGATACGTGCAATCGCGTACGCCTCACATCTGATGGACAAATGCGGTTATGCTTGCTACGTGATGATGAGGCTGATTTAGTATCACTCATACGCAATGGAGCAACTGCAGAGGACTTGGCAGAGCATATTGAGCGTGCTTTACAACGTAAACAAGAACGACATGATGGAATAGGAATGGATCAGCCAGAACGTCCAATGTGGCGCATCGGAGGGTAGTATGGGCTTTTTTGATTTTCTAAAACCAAGATCAAAAGAAAATATTGAATCATGCTGGCCTGGTGGTAAAATGCTTCAAGTCCATATAGAGTACGATACCGCAAATGCTGTATTTACCTATTTTGGCCGTTACGGTTTGCAATTTAGTGTACCTAAGGATCATCTAACACATGTCGTTGTTAAAGAGGTAAGTCGTACACATAGTGTACTTCAACTATATAGTGGTGAAGACTGCGTAGGAACAAGTGATTTACTTCCTACAGAGGCTTGTAACATCATGAAAGATTGGGTGTTACAATATTAATGCATATGTTTTTATAGGAATGTAATAAATATTCTTTACATTCCTATAAAAGAGGCATATAATTAGTCGTGTCATGGACCACTAGCTCAGCTGGCAGAGCACCTGACTCTTAATCAGGGTGTCCAGGGTTCGAACCCTGGTGGTCCACCAAAGAAACCCGTACAGTAGTGCGGGTTTTTCTTATTATACCAAAAATATATGACCAATTGATATTTTTAAGCTTTTAGTTTTCTCCTTTTTCTGAAAGATTTGTAATAGCTGATATGAGCTTATTGGATATGGGATGTTTTATATCTCATAGACAATACAGGCTTAATAGCTTATGATTGCTATATAATAATTTTTTCATTAGGAGGTACCGAATGGCTGTAGATATTTCTAGAACACAAGATGTTTATAAAGATGCTGGCCAAAAGTGTCAACTTTACAACGTTGTTATTAAACCGCGAAGATCATGATGCAGAGCTTGAAGTGATTCAAGATATGGCAGATAGAATCCAAGCTATTAAACGTTCTGTTAGTATTCGTGCTAACAATTCTGGGTTAGCTATTGCTTTTTGGTTTTTAGCCGTAAAGCATGGGATTATTTATTCCCTAACGCACCAGTACCAAAAGAATTAGAAGATTTTACTGGCATTAAAGGTGATAAACAAGACGTACCTGCCGTACCAGCTGATTTATTCCTCCATGTTCGTTCTAATGATGAGTCTGTGACGTATACTGTGGTAGACCAAATTATGGGCTTCTTACGTCCTATTACATCTGTTGTGGATGAAACTCATGGCTTCCATTATGAACAAGGTCGAGCTATCATCGATTTCGTAGATGGTACAGAAAATCCTGTTGGTGAAGAGGCTGTAGAGTGGGGTGTTATTGGTGACGAAGATCCTGAATTTATCAATGGCTCCTATGCATTTGCTCAAAAATATGAACATGATCTTGATGCGTGGCGTGCACTTCCTACGGAAATGCAAGAAAGTTTTATTGGTCGTCATAAATTTAGTGATATTGAATTAGATGATGATAAAAAAGATCCAGCTGCTCATACTGTAGTTGCTCAAGATAATCGTGATGATGAAGAACATAAAATAGTTCGCATGAATGTGCCGTTTGCACAACCAGGTCAAGGTGTACGTGGTACATACTTTATTGGTTATGCTCATTACTGGGATGTAACAAAAACAATGCTTACTAATATGTTTACGCAAAATGATAAATTGCTTGATTATTCCAAACCTATTACAGGCATGCTCTTCTTCATTCCATCCCTTGATACATTGGATGCAATAGCAGAAGGTGAACTATAATCGATTTGAACGTATAGGTATTGCTAACTTCAACATTCCTAAAAATAGGTCAAATAACGGGTTAATTACATTCGTTAAATCTTTATATAATAAAAATAATATATTATTCTATAGAAGCGCCCCTATTAGGGCGCTTTTATGCTATAATAATTCTATTAGACTCGAAAAATACATTGTAGTTATAAATGAGGTATTCCATGAATTATACTAGCACCCGCGGTACCGTTGCGGTAAATGAAACATATGCATTGTTGCACGGCTTAGCAGAGGATGGTGGTCTATATGTACCATCTCTATTCCCTACGAACTGCTTAACTTACAATGATGTGAAAGATAAAAACTATCAAGAGGTAGCAGCTGTTGTATTAGCTAAGTTGTTCCCATGCTTCTCTGAAGCTCATTTAAATGAAATGATCAACTCTGCGTACTCTGATGCTAACTTTAGCACACGCGATATTGCACCATTACATTCTATCTTAGAAAAAGTATCTGTTTTGGAATTGTTCCACGGCCGCACACAAGCTTTCAAAGATATGGCATTATCTTTGTTCCCATACCTGTTAGTAGCCGCTAAGGAAGCAGAAGGTGAGAAAAAAGAGGTTCTTATCTTAACTGCTACATCTGGTGATACTGGTAAAAGGCGCTCTTGAAGGCTTTAAAGATGTTCCTGGCACACATATCCAAGTATTCTACCCAACAGACGGCGTAAAGCTCAATGCAAGCTGAGCAAATGCAAAAAAGCAAGAAGGGGAGAACGTTAATGTAACTGCTATTCATGGCAATTTCGACGATGCTCAACAATTCTTGAAACGTCTCTTTGTAGATAAAGAAACGGCAGAAGAAGTGGCTGAAAAAGGTGTAATGTTCTCCAGTGCGAACTCCATTAACATCGGCCGTTTGGCACCACAAGTAGTGTACTATGTAAATGCCTATGCTGAGCTCGTAGCTCAAGGTGCTATCCATGAAGACGAAGCTTTTAACGTAGTTGTTCCAACAGGTAACTTCGGTAATATCTTGGCTGCTTACTATGCGAAGAAAATGGGTATTCCTATTGGCAAATTGATTTGTGCATCTAATCAAAATAACGTACTTACCGATTTCTTTGAAAATGGTACATATGATATGAATCGTCCGTTCTATACGACGATTTCTCCGTCCATGGATATTCTTGAATCTTCTAACTTTGAACGCTTCTTGTACTATATTTCTGGTGAAGATAGTGAACGTACAGCAGGTTGGATGAAAGATCTTAAGTCTACTGGTAAACTGACTGTTAACGAAGAAGAATTCAAACGCGTTAAAGCTAATTTTGCTGGTGCTTACGTTAGTGATGAAGAAACAAAAGCGATTATTCAACAAGTATACAATTCCTATGGTTATGTAATGGACCCTCATACGGCGGTTGCTATGGGTGCGTACATGAAGGAATTAGAAAAACATCCTGAAGATGGCGCTCGTCATACTGTAATTGCATCTACGGCACATCCGTTCAAATTCCCTACACCAATCTGTGAGGGCATTGGATATTAAGGTGGGTGAGACTCCTTATGAAAGCTTAGATAATATCTCTGCTGTAACAGGTGTTGCATTCCCTAAACAATTAGAAGCATTACAATCTAAACCATTGCGCTTTACAAAAGCAATCGATAAAGAGAATATGAAGCAAGAAATCTTAGATTTTGTAAACACATTCTCTAAATAATACAATGCCGCCTTTCATTAGAAGGGCGGCATATATTTTGTTAAGGGATCCTATGATTTAGTGAATAATATGATTTAGGCGCATATTAATTTAACTTGTGTGGTTAAGTTAATATAGTAGTATTATTACTGGATTTTTCTTTAAAATATTAAATGGAAGTATATAGGGAGGTAGTATGGCTAAAAAAAGGCCTAATGTATGCATTGTTGTCGGCTCTCTTGTTGAGTACGATGAACTTGTTTGTAAAAAAATGCTAGGCTCTAATATTCCGTCTGGAGAAATTGCCTTCTTCCGCGGTTTGTTTGGCACTATAGCAGTTCTCATCGTTATGTATACGCAAGGCATTCGGTTTTTCTAAAGAGGATAGAGGTTATCTTATCATGCGCGGTCTTTACGGTGGCTTTGGCATGGTATGTAACTTTATTGCATTGGTGCATTTAAAGTTGTCCGATGCAACGATTCTATTTCAAACATCTGGTATATTTGTACTCATATTTAGTTCTGTATTTCTTAAGGAGCGTGTGCCTAAAGGGGCAGGTAAATGGCTTCTTTTAATCTTTGTAGCTGTCATGGTCATGGTAAATCCATTTAGCTTTACTGGTTTTACCTGGTATGCCTTGGTAGCAATTTTAGGTGCTTTGCTTTGTCTGCAGGGGCTTATACGACGATCCGATTGATTTCTAAACGCGGTCAACATAGTAATTTTGAAATTATGAAAGCTTATTTATGATTACTGGTATGATTGCAGGTTTAGTGACAACTGATACACTGGTTATGCCGCAAGGTACAGACTGGCTAATCATATTGGCTATTGGTGGTATCAGTGTAGTGGCTCAGTTCTTCTTGACCGGTGCCTTTGTTACCACAAATGCTGTAGTGGCTCAATTCTTGCAATATGTTGGCGTATTTATTAGTTCCTTCTATGGATTCCTGTTCTTTGGTGAAAGCTTATCCATCGAAACCGTTGGGGCTGGTATTGCCATGTTTGTATCCTCTGTTATGCTAGCACGCCTTAAAGAGCAAAGTGGACCTTTGCGTGAAGGCAAGGTTATTGAGGATAAAATTAAATAAATGTCGAATATATACAATATAGTCGATTCTTAGAAGTCGAAATGATACCATTTGCATTTATTGCAGTTATAGAACGGGCTAAAAGATCTTTTTCTTAGATATAATCATATAATAGTATATATATAGGGCTATAAATTATTTTTCTAATTAATAGAGTCTAACCGATGAAGGGTAGACTCTATTTTTTCATATCTCAAATAAAATTTTTGAAGAAATATATAATGATATGGTGCGAAAAAGTACGCATAATTACTGGTTTATTACAATAATAGATAGGGATATGAAAAACTATATTAAATAAATTCGAAAAACTACATCGAAAAATTCTTGACATCTCTTCATCTTTCCTTTATGATTAGTACAGTTATTAACGCATTCTCAATTAAAGTGTAAGTAGGAGTAGTGAAATGAAAGAATTTTTTGAACGATTTTAAAAAGCCTTTGCATTCAAAGGTAACATGATGGACCCTAGCTATTGGTATGATTATTGGTCTTTGCTTTCACAGCGTTGGTAAACTCTGTTGTAAGCAACTTGTTCATGCCTATTATTAGCTTATTCACAGGTGGTATTGATTTCAGTAACTTGTACTTGCCATTGAGCGCAGGTTCTAAAAGATGCATTCATGGCTGGTGCTGATATTGCTACAGCTCGTGCGAGCTGGTTCTGTATTGCCATACGGTACATTCATTACTGATTTGATTCAATTCTTAATCTTGGCGTTCGTTGTATTCTTGATGGTTCGCGCATTAGCTAAAATGATGAAAAACGCGAAAGAAGAAGAAGTTGCTGAAGCACCAGCAACTAAAGAATGTCAATTCTGTAAAACAGAAATTCACATTGATGCAGTTAAATGTCCCTAACTGTACAGCAGATTTGAACTAATTCAAACTAAAATGCTAAAATTAAAGGGTAAGGCTTAGGCCTTACTCCTTTTTGTTGTATTAATTTAGCTTAGTATAAAATATAAGTATAATAAAGATATTAACTTTAACTGGGAGGGATGCATATGGAACAAAAACCTCTAGTAGTAGTAAATGGAAGCTTGTTCTGCAAGGATGCGATTGCATATTTAAAAGAGCACGTAGAAGTGCGCCAATGGACTGAAAAGACAGTAATGCCTCGGGAGACATTAAAGGAATGGCTCGTTGATGCGGATGGTTTGTGGTGTGTTCGTCCTTTAGATGTAGATGGTGATCTTGTAAAAAATGCACCTAATTTAAAGGTTATTGCTCAGGCAGCTGTTGGTTATGACAATGTAAATATTGATGAATTAACAGTCAGCAGGTATTCCTTATGGCAATACGCCGGGCGTTTTAAATGAAACCGTCGCGGAGCTTGCTTTTACCTTGATTGCCACTGCAAGTCGTCGTATTTTGGAAAATGCTAATTTTGTAAAAGAAGGACGTTGGGCGCAAAGACCATCTAATATTAAAGGGTTTGATTTGAGTCGTCGCACCCTTGGTATTATTGGTATGGGCGCTATCGGTGTATCTATTTCTCGTCGTGCTCGTGCATTCGGTATGACCGTTGTATATCATAACCGTAATCAACGTATAGATGACAAGATTCATAAAACTACGTATATGGAATTAGATGACTTATTAGCTACTAGTGATGTAGTATGCGTGATGGCTCCATAACAGATGAAACATATCACATGTGTGATGAAGCATTCTTCAAAAATGAAGAATACTGCATTGTTTGTTAATGTTGGTCGTGGACCCTATCGTTGATACAGATGCGCTTTGATTAATGCACTTAAAAACAGGTGAAATTGATTATGCAGCGCTTGACGTAACGGATCCAGAGCCATCTACCCGCTGATCATCCATTGTTGGAGGTTGAGAACTGTCTCATCGTACCACATATTGGTTCTTACACCGATCGAACTCGTTATGATATGTCTATTTTGACAGCGGACAATATTATTGCTGGTGTTCAGAAGAAACCATTAAAGACCTGTGTAAACGAAGAAGTGAACTATAAGAAAACCAGCAAATGGACGTAGAGTCTGCCTTTAGAAGAGCTCAAAAAGCGGGCGTATAGACTTTGAGCTGACTTTCGACTAAAATTATAAGATCTTAAAAAGATATGCGGTATTTATGCAAAATATGGTAAAATAAAAAGAATATTTATCCTATGGAGGTAAGAACGGTGGAACATAAAGACATTGAAAAAAACTGTAGCTCCTGAAGAAGTTGTATCTGTTAACTTTATCGAAGCTATCATCAACAAAGATAATGAAACTGGTAAATACGGTGGTCGCGTATTAACATCGCTTCCCACCAGAACCAAATGGTTACTTGCATATTGGTCATGCCAAATCTATTTGTCTTAACTTTGGTATTGGCAAACAGTACAATGAGCTTTAACAAATCTTCGTTTTGATGATACGAATCCGCAAAAGAAGATGTTGAATACGTAAACTCCATCATGGAAGATGTAAAATGGCTCGGCTTTGATTGGGCTGATGAACCACGTTATGCATCTGACTATTTTGGTCAAATGTACGAATATGCTAAGAAATTAATCACTCTTGGCAAAAGCGTATGTAGATGATCAAACGGCTGATGAAATCAAACAAACTCGTGGTGATTTCTCTACACCTGGTGTCAATAGCCCATACCGTGATCGTAGCGTAGAAGAAAAACTTGAAACTCTTCGAAGAAATGAAAGATGGTAAATACGCTGATGGTGAAAAGGTATTGCGTGCAAAAAAATCGACATGGCCCATCCTAATATCGTTATGCGTGACCCTGTTCTTTATCGTATTGTAAAATGCAGAACATCATAACACAGGCAATGAGTGGAAGATTTACCCTATGTATGACTTTGCTCATCCTATTGAAGATGCTATTGAACGTGTTACACACTCTATCTGTACTTTAGAGTTTGAAGTTCATCGCCCATTGTATGATTGGGTACTAGAGGACTGGGACGACACTGAAATTCCGCAACAAATTGAGTTTGCTCGTTTAAATGTAACTAAAATGGTTATGTCCAAACGTAAATTGCGTGCACTTGTGGAAGCTGGTCTCGTAGCTGGCTGGGATGATCCTCGTATGCCTACTATTTCTGGTTTACGTCGTCGTGGTTACACGCCAGAAGCAATTCGTGATTTCTGTGATCGCATTGGCGTCGCTAAAGCTGATAGCGTTGTTGATATTGCTTTGCTTGAGTTCTGTATCCGTGAAGATTTGAAACTCAAAGCTACCCGCCCTATGGTAGTTATTGATCCTGTGAAAGTTGTTATTACGAACTATCCAGAAGGTCAAACTGAACTTTGCACAGTTGAAAATAATCCAGAAAATGAAGAGTTGGGTAACCGTGAAGTTGTATTCGGTCGTGAAATCTACATTGAACGCAATGACTTTATGGAAGAGCCAGTTAAGAAATTCTTCCGCTTTGGCACCAGGTAAAAGAAGTACGCTTAAAAGGTGCATACTTCATTACATGTACTGATGTTATTAAAGATGAAAAATGGCAATATTACAGAAATACACTGTACATATGATCCAGAAACTAAGAGCGGCAGCGGTTGCACTCGTAAGGTAAAAGGGACATTGCACTGGGTTGAAGCATCTACTGCAGTAGATATTGAATCTCGCTTATATGATTATTTACTCAAAGAAGATTCCGATGGTAAAGACTTCTGGGTGATTTCAACCATGACTCTTTACAAGTATTCCATAGTAAAGGGGAAGCATGTCTTGCTACATACTGTACCAGGAGATCATTTCCAATTCTTGCGCCAAGGTTACTTTGTAACTGATAAAGATAGCACACCAAATCATATCGTAATGAACCGTATTGTTGGGTTACGCGATAGCTGGGCTAAAGGCACAAAAGAAATAATTTAGTCAGTCATATACGTTACTAAGATAATGATAAAGAACCGCTCCATTAAGGGCGGTTCTTTACTACTGTGTTGTTACTATAAATGTTGAGAGTTTGATGACATTAACATTTTCGTTAGAGGAGACATATGAAAAAAATTAGTATTACTTGCTACTGCAGCTGCTGTATTAGTATCTGTTCCAGCAATAGGTTCTGCAGCAAACATTAAGTCCGTTTTGAATAAAAGTCAAACTGTAACATATCAAGGTGTTAAATTACCTGAAGGTGTTACAATGTATCAGAAATAATCCTAAAGCACTTTTTGCAGGCGATGCAAAAAGGATATTAAATCTGTGCTTATAGAAGCAGGGTGCTACCTCTGCTAATGTATATACATTGAATATTAAAAAAACGAAAATGAAATGAACTATGCTGTATATGGTGATGTAGTATTAGGAAAGCAATTATCTGGTCGCATGAGTGAAACTAAAGCATGTCAAATGCAGATCCATCTTCGCTAGGTGCACTTGCTCTGCTATTAATAAGGGAGATAGTCCAATCCTTGGTACTTTTCACAGTTGTAAACGCCATTAGCTAAACAAGGTAATGTATATGAAGGAATATTAAAATATAAAAGCGTAGCTAATAATAATTCTTATAATGAAAGTTTTACATATTAGCCTTTTTTTGATGATAAATATACTGGTCCGAATGCACGCTTTATAGCTATAGATGAAGATAATGATGCTGCAATATTTCCCTAAAGTTAAGACTTTGCTAACAGTAAAAATAAATAATTATTGAAAATATATATCAATTATTCTTGACAATTTTTTTCTCATCAAGAGTACTATTGGCATATAGGAATTATTCTCATTAGAGAAAGTTCTAACGATGTGCAACAGGCAGGTACTATTATGATGAATTCAATTGACCATATCATTGGATATCATTGTGCACCGGCAATTGAGGTATCAAGCTTTCGAACTTTGGTTTCTATTCCACGGGACATGAATGAACAAATCCAATTTGTATTGACAGAATATAATAAAGAGTTCAATGAAAAAGGATTGTTCTTCTTTGAATTATGTCGCTGTAAAGCGCGTAGACTATTATTGGTATTCCGTGAGAAACAATTACGAGACTATGTACGGCAACCTGCAGTTATGACATTTTTGAAAGCCTACGGTTATCATGATCGCATGAGCATTATGGAGATGCTTGAGCACCTAAGATATCGTATGGAAGCAAGTATTGATTTTCCACATGAAATCGGCGTATTTCTAGGTTATCCGTTAAAATGATGTGAAATATTTTATTTCGTCGTGGTAGTGGATATCGTATGTGTGGAGAGTGGAAAGTATATCATGATGTGGTAGATGCAAAGCGCTCTTTCTTATGTTACAAAGCATGTCGTGAATTTTGTCAAACTCAATTGATGTTGGGAAAAACATTTAGTTCATTGGTCGCAAGAACGGCCTAGGAGGTACAAGATGATTGGTGTAATTTATTGGTCCGGTACAGGCAATACAGAACAAATGGCTCAAGCAGTAGCTGAAGGTATCAAAGCTGCAGGTCAAGAAGTTGAAGTGAAATCTGTTTCTGAAGTATCCGTAGATGACGCAGCAGCTTACGAAAAACTAGCTCTTGGCTGTGCTGATATGGGTGCAGAACAATTAGAAGAAGGCGAATTTGAACCATTCTACACAGAATTAGAAGCTAAATTGGGTGGTAAAAAAGTAGCAATCTTTGGCTCCTATGGTTGGGGTGGCACTTGGTTAGAAGACTGGGGCACTCGCATTAAAGACGCTGGTGGCGAATTAGTAGCTGATGGTGTGGCAATCTTGGGTGAACCTGATGATGATGGTAAAGCTCAATGTGAAGAATTGGGTAAAAACATTAGCAAACGCATAATTTACTCTTAGCCATTAACATAAATCCTAACAGATAATAGATAAAGGCTGTAATAACGATATGTCGTTATTACAGCCTTTTTTGTATGCAATAAGAGATTATTTACACTTACTATGTATATAGACGTAACTCTTTGATAGTTATAAATAGTAGGAATATTTATAAAATATATATATGCATAATGACATAGCAGATAGAATTAATACATATAAAAAAATATAGATATACATTGATTTTTTTATAGAATTTGAATAGATTTAATTATATAGATGTGATAGTACAAAGGTCATTAAAAAAATTTTTATAACAGACAGTTTGTGTGATGGAAAAATCACAGAGAGTGTATGTGTTTGTAACTAATGGATGTATGTATCTGTATGTTTATAAATAACTTTAATGCATAATAGCGTTGCATTTTTGTGCATACATAGACCCATAATTTAAGTAAGGAACCCTAACAAAAAAATTAGGTTGATACAAAAAAATAGTTAGAATTATTCTCATAATGCTAACTATGTAAGCGGACTGAAGTTATTTAGACCATAAAGTTAACCGATACCGATGAGAGGGAGGTTATCTCAATGAGTACATTGGAACGGCTAAAAGTAATAGCCCATGGATTGGCCATACAATTTCGGACCATCTTGTGAAGTACTAATACATGACTTACAAGGAGATCTCGATACATCACTTGTATATATAGAAAATGGTACGATAACAAATCGTCATGTTGGTGATGGTCCATCACATGTGGTTTTAGATGTACTCAACTATGATGATGGTAGTGAAGGTAGATTTGGGTATCTAACAAAAACTAAGGATGGACGAATATTAAAATCTTCTACCATGTATATCCGTGATGATAATGGCAATATTGATTACCTATTAGGGAATTAATCAGGATATCACAGAGTTTGTTATGATGCATCGATCACTTGAAAGTCTTATAGGGATAGGCCAAGCAGAGAATGGCACTGTTGAAAAAATTACTACAAGTGTATCGGAACTATTAGATGATTTACTACTAGAAGCAGAACGATTAGTTGGCAAACCTGGACCACTCATGAATAAAGTAGAGCGACTAAAAGCTATTAGCTACTTAAATGAAAAAGGGGCTTTTCTTATCTCTAAATCTTCAGAAAAGATTGCGGAGTATTTCAATATTTCTAAGTTTACTCTTTATAGTGATTTAAATACTGTAAAGGAAGAATCCTAGGAGGCAAATATGGACCGAATTCAGTGGAAACGTAATACGATGGCACCATCTAGTGACAAGTTTTTGTCCGTTATGGATGTTAGAGAAATTAAGAAAGCAAAAGCGTTTCATGAAAGTTTTCCACAGTATAGTGTAACTCCACTAGTATCGCTAGAAAAATTAGCAGATTATATCGGTGTTAATTCTCTCTTTGTAAAAGATGAATCCTACCGCTTTGGCTTAAATGCGTTTAAGGTATTAGGCGGCTCTTATGCAATGGGCAAAAATATGTAGCTCAACAAACTGGTAAAAAAATGTTGAAGATGTACCATATGATGTATTAACATCTCCACAATTAAAAGAAGAATTCGGACAAGCTACATTCTTTACAGCTACTGATGGTAACCACGGACGTGGCGTAGCCTGGGCTGCTAATAAATTAGGTCAAAAAGCAGTAGTGTTCATGCCTAAAAGGCTCTACAGAATATCGTAGGAAAACAAATTGAAAATGAAGGTGCTACCGTAACAATCGAAGAATTTCAACTACGATGAATGTGTACGGTTAGCAACTAAAAAAATCTAAAGAAGTTCCAAATGGTGTTGTAGTTCAAGATACAGCATGGGAAGGTTATGAAGAAATTCCAAACTGGATCATGCAAGGCTATGGCACAATGGCTATGGAAACTGCAAATCAGTTAGAATCTGAAAACTGCAAAGGTACCAACTCATGTATTTGTACAAGCTGGTGTAGGTTCCTAGCAGGTGCTGTAGTAGGTTATTTCACTAATTTATACAGCAATGCAACTAAGAAAACCCTAAATTAGTGGTTGTAGAAGCTGAAGCAGCAGCTTGCTTTATAAAGGGGCTGTAGCTGATGATGGTAATCCTCGTATCGTTGAGGGTGACTTTAGAAACAATCATGGCTGGACTTGCATGTGGTGAACCAAATACAGTTTCATGGGATATTTTTGAGAAACCATGCGGATGTATTCGTATCTGCTCCCTGATTGGGTAGCAAGACTTGGGATGCGCGTTGGTGGTGCACCGATTAAAGGTGATACACCAATCACTACAGGTGAATCTGGTGCAGTTCCACTAGGTCTTGTAACGGCAATTATGACAATGCCAGAATATGAAGACTTACGCAAGGAATTAGAATTAGATGCGTCTTCAAAGGTGCTCTGCTTTCTCCACTGAAGGTGATACAGACCCCTGAAAGATATAAAAACATTATGTGGTATGGTGAAGATCGTTAGGAGGCATTAATTATGGATTTACAAGCAATTAAACAAGCAGCAGCAACTTATGGACCCAGCGATGACCAAAGTTCTTACGTGAAATCGTAGCATTCCCCTGGTGAAAGTGCAGAAGAAAAAAAGAGCACGTTCAACGCATTGAAAAAGAAATGAAAGATCTTGGCTTCGACGAAGTTGAAGTAGACCCAATGGGTAACATTCTTGGTTACATGGGTACTGGTAAAACACTTATTGCCTTTCGACGCTCATATCGATACAGTAGGTATTGGTAATCGCGATAACTGGAATTTCGATCCATATGAAGGTTTCGAAGATGAAACAAAAATCGGTGGTCGTGGTGTATCCGACCAATTAGGTGGTATTGTATCCGCTGTATACGGCGCTAAAATCATGAAAGACTTAGGTCTTTTAAGCGATAAATATCGCGTACTTGTTGTAGGTACAGTTCAAGAAGAAGACTGCGATGGTCTTTGCTGGGAATACATGATTAAAGAACGCAATATTCGTCCTGAATTCGTAGTATCCACTGAACCAACTGACGGCGGTATCTACCGTGGCCAACGTGGTCGTATGGAAATCCGCGTTGACGTACAAGGCGTATCTTGCCACGGTTCTGCTCCTGAACGCGGTGACAACGCTATTTACAAAATGGCAGATATTCTTCAAGATATTCGTGACTTGAATGCTAACTCTGCTGATGAAAGCACAGCAATTAAAGGCCTTGTAAAAAAATGCTTGACCCTAAATTCAACCCAGACCACTACGAAGAAGCTCGCTTCTAGGTCGCGGTACTGTAACTACTTCCCAAATCTTCTACACTTCGCCAAGCCGTTGTGCAGTAGCTGACTCTTGCGCTGTTTCCTTGGACCGTCGTATGACAGCTGGCGAAACATGGCAATCCTGCTTGGCAGAAATCGAAGCTTTACCACATGTTAAAGAATATGGTGCGAAAGTATCCATGTACGAATATGCTCGTCCATCCTGGACTGGTTTAACATATCCAATCGAATGCTACTTCCCAACTTGGGTAATTCCTAAAGACCACAAAGTAACAGAAGCTTTTGGAAGAAGCATACACTAGCTTGTATGGCAACGAACGTATCGGTGCGGAAGATACAGTTGAAATGCGTAAAGCTCGCCCATTGACTGATAAATGGACATTCTCCACTAACGGCGTATCCATCATGGGCCGTAATGGCATCCCTTGTATCGGTTTCGGTCCTGGCGCAGAAGCTCAAGCACATGCTCCTAACGAAATCACATGGAAACAAGACCTTGTAACATGTGCAGCTGTATATGCATTATTACCATCCGTATACTGCAAAGACTAATATCATATACATTGAATTAGATCTCTTTAAAACGAAAATCACTAGAACATAGTTCATAATTATAGATTTTATATGGTACCTCACCATTGGGTGAGGTACCGTATAAAGTTAGATCCTAAGTAGCCCTTTAGGGAATTGAAAGAGAGGACTTACAGATGACAGACTTCAATAAAAAGTATTGAAACTTTACAAAAGACTTAGACGTTAGCAAAATGTACGGCGAAGATTTCTTCCTTACATGGGAAAAAAATCTGAAGATGAATTACAAAGGTGTTTGGGCAGTAGCAGATGCATTACGCGCTCTTAGAGAACGCAATATCTCCACTAAAGTATTTCGACAGTGGCCTTGGTATTTCTTTATTCCGCGATAATTCTACAAGAACTCGTTTCTCCTTCGCTTCTGCGTGTAACTTGTTAGGTCTTGAAGTTCAAGATTTGGATGAAGGTAAATCCCAAATTGCTCACGGTGAAACAGTTCGTGAAACAGCGAATATGATCTCCTTCATGGCTGACGTTATCGGTATCCGTGATGATATGTACATCGGTAAAGGTAATGCTTACATGCATCAAGTATCTGATGCAGTTAAAGAAGGTCATGAAGATGGCGTATTAGAACAACGTCCTACACTTGTAAACTTACAATGTGATATCGACCATCCAACACAAATCATGGCTGATGCGGCTCATATCATCAAAGAATTCGGTGGTGTAGAAAATCTTAAAGGCAAAAAACTTGCTATGACTTGGGCTTACTCTCCATCTTATGGTAAACCTTTATCCGTACCTCAAGGTGCTATTGGTTTATTCACTCGTTTAGGTATGGAAGTTGTATTAGCACATCCTGAAGGCTATGAAGTAATGCCAGAAGTTGAAGAAATCGCTAAGAAACAAGCTGAAGAAAGCGGCGGTTCCTTCCGTAGAACTAACGACATGAAGGATGCTTTCAAAGATGCAGATATCGTATATCCTAAGAGCTGGGCTCCATTTCGGTGCGATGGAAAAAAACGTACGAAATTGTATGGCGAAAACGACCATGAAGGCATTAAAGCATTAGAAAAAGTTCTTCTTGAAGAAAAATGGTAAACATAAAGATTGGGCATGTACTGAAGAGATGATGAGTCTCACTAAAGACGGTAAAGCTCTTTACTTACATTGCTTACCAGCAGATATTACAGGTGTAAGTTGTGAAGAAGGCGAAGTAGACGCAACAGTATTCGATCGCTATCGCGTACCTCTTTATAAAGAAGCAAGCTACAAACCATATGTTATTGCAGCTATGATCTTCTTAAGCAAATTTAAGAATCCTGTAGAAACCTTAAAAGAATTAGAACGGAAGGGAACTGATCGAGTTCAACCGTAAAGTAAACTTTAGGGGCCATCCGTGTTGATGGCCCCTTTTTATTCTTAATAGTTTGTTATGAGGCATAACATGAAAAAAAGAGTTGTAGTAGCGTTAGGTGGGAATGCATTAGGTAATTCCCTTCCGGAACAAAAAATTGCAGTAAAAAGTACAGCTAAAACGATTATTGATTTAGTAGAAGCTGATTGTGATGTGGTAGTAACTCATGGCAATGGTCCTCAAATTGGTATGATCAACAATGCGATGGCTGCATTGACACGTGAAGTAGAAGGACAACCAAATACACCATTGTCCGTATGTGTGGCTATGAGCCAAGCATATATCGGGTATGACTTACAAAAATGCCCTTCACGAAGAGTTGTTGAATCGTGGTATTGAACATCTACCAACTATGACAATGGTTACGCAAGTATTAGTTGACAAAAAAATGACCCTGGATTCCAAAAATCCAACAAAACCAATCGGTCACTTTATGACTAAAGAAGAAGCTGAATATGCAGAAAAAAAATTATGATTACGTTGTAAAAGAAGACTCAGGTCGTGGTTATCGTCGTGTAGTAGCATCCCCAGCACCTCAGGAAATTATCGAAATTGAAGCCATTAAAGGCTTTAGTAGGTAAACAACTAATCGTTGCTTGTGGTGGTGGCGGTATCCCTGTAACTAGAGAAGGCAATGAACTTCATGGTGCAGCAGCCGTTATTGATAAAGACTGGACAAGTAGTTTATTGGCACAAGAAATTGATGCAGATGTTCTCGTTATCTTAACAGCTGTTGAAAAAAAGTAGCTATTAATTTTGGTAAAGAAAAATGAAACAAATGGCTAGATGAAATAACCGTGGCAGATGCGAAAAAAATATGCAGCAGCAGGCGAATTTGCAGAAGGTTCTATGAAACCTAAGGTAGAAGCAGCTATTGCTTTTGCAGAATCTAAAAAAAGGCCGTGTTTCCATTATTACATTATTAGAAAAAAATCTAAAGGATGGTATAGCAGGAAAAAAACAGGCACGCGTATCGTATTATAATAATATATAGATTTATAAGTATACATCCAACGACTCGTTGGGGAGGTGCCCGTATGATTATATTTAGGAAAAGGTACTGTAATTACTCGCGACACTGATAGACCTATCATTTATGATGGTGCCGTTGCTATTGATGGAACTCAAATTATTGATATCGGAACATATGATGAGTTATGTAAAAACTTACACAAATGCAGAAATTATTGACGCTCATAACGGCTTGATTATGCCAGGTTTTTATCAACGCACATCACCATATTTATTCCGCTCTTGCACGCGGTTTATCCTTGCCAGGACCAGCACCAACTAATTTTGGTGAAATTTTAGAAGGCTTATGGTTCTATTTAGATAATAAATTAACAGCTCCAGATGTGAAAGCTAGTGCATTACTTACATATTTAGGCTGTATTGAAAATGGTGTAACTACTATTTTTGACCACCATGCAAGTTATGGTGAAACTGCTAATAGTTTATCTGTAATTGCTGATGTGGCTAAACAGTTTGGTGTTCGTTCTTGCTTATGCTATGAAGTATCTGATCGTAACGGTGTTGATAAAATGAAAGCAGCTGTTGCAGAAAATGTACGTTTTGGTAAAGAAGCGAAAAAAGATCCATCTAGACTCGCTGCTATGATGGGCTTACATGCATCCTTCACGTTAAGTTCTGACACATTAGATTATGTAAAAGCACAAAATGAAGACAAGTTAGGTTATCACGTTCATGTTGCTGAAGGCCCTGAAGATGTGGCAGATAGTAAAGAAAAATATGGCATGACACCGGTAAGACGACTTGTAGAGGCAGGAATTTTAGGTCCTAAGAGTATTGCAGGTCACTGCGTACATGTAACTGATCAAGATGTGGAATTATTGAAAGAATCTCAAGCCAAGGTTGTACATAATCCAGAAAGTAACATGGGTAATGCAGTAGGCACAACAGATATCTTAAAACTATTAGGTGCAGGTATCACAGTTGGTCTAGGTACAGATGGTTATACAAATGATATGCTCGAATCTTACAAAGTGGCAAACTGCCTTGTAAAACATGAGCAACATAAACCATATGTAGGTTGGGGCGAAGTTCCTCATATGCTATTTGAAAACAACCGTAAAATGGCGAATGAATTCTTCGATACTACAGTTGGCATCCTAAAAAAAGGTGCCGCCGCTGACGTAATCGTTCTTGATTACGCAGCACCAACGCCACTTGATGAAAATAACATCAATGGTCACTTATTATTCGGTGCTAATGGTATGTATGTGGTAACAACTATTAGTGATGGTGTACCACGTATGATCGATCGTAAGTTACAAGGCATCGACAAAGCTGAAGTAATGAATGAAGTTTTAGCAACATCTAAAGGTTTATGGAAACGACTAAACCCATAACGCAAGCGCTTTAAAGGAGTGTGACATTATGAGTGACATTATGTATCCGGTAAGTTTCGGAAATTTGATGAACCACATTATGACTGAGTACAAGATGTACAATCGTATTTACAATGTAAATAAAATTCATCGTACGAATCATGATCAACGCTTATCTATCTTTGGTAAATCCATTGAAAACCCTGTAGGTCCTGCAGCTGGTCCTAATACACAGTTGGCACAAAACATTGTGGCATCTTATGTAGCTGGTGCTCGTTGCATCGAATTAAAAACTGTACAAATTATGTACGGTGAAGAATTAGGTATTCCTAGACCTTGTATCTACTCTGTAGACGAAGCATACAACGTAGAGTGGTCTTCTGAATATAGCTGTGATGAAGCTGCTGATGAATACATCAAAGCTTGGTTCGCATTAAAATTAATCTCTAAAGAATTAGGCTTAGGCGATCCAGATGGCTTCTTATTCATCATGAGTGTTGGTTACAACTTGGCTGGTATTAAGAGCCCAATGGTTGATAAATTCATCAACACAATGCGCAGCGCATCTCAATCTCCTATGTGGGATGAATGCAAACAATGGTGTCTTGATCATGTAGATGAATTTGAACATATCGATGCTGATTTCATCAACTCCATTAGCGATGAACTTTGCCAAGCAATCACATTGTCCACAATGCACGGTTGCCCAGCTGAAGAAATCGAATCCATTTGTTCTTACCTTATCAGTGAAAAAGGTCTTCATCTATACTTGAAATGCAACCCTACATTGTTAGGTCCAAAACGCATTCGAGAGTTGTTAGATAATGCTGGCTTTGAATATATTGACTTTGAAGATCATCAATTCGAAGTTGACCTTCAATTCGATAAAGCTGTTCCAATGTTAGAACGTCTTATCGCTCTTGGTGAAAAACACAACAAGATCTTTGGCGTTAAATTGACAAATACATTCCCTGTACAAATTCATAACAATGAATTGCCAGGCGAGCAAATGTACATGTCTGGTAAATCCTTGTTACCTGTAACAATTGGTGTAGCTGAGCTTTTAAGTGCTCAATTCGGCGAACGTTTACCAATGTCTTACAGTGGTGGTGCTGTAAAACAAAACATCAAAGCTATCTTTGATTGTGGTATCTGGCCTGTAACAGTATGTACAATTCTTCTCCAAGGCGAAGGTTACAATACGTTCAAAGGCTTAGCAGATGAAGTTGAATCTACCGATTACAACGCTGCTTTGAAAGTGCATAAAGATCTAATCGCTAAACTTGCTAAAGATATTAGTGAAAATAAAATCTTCAAGAAGAGCGATGCAATGAAGAAAAAACGTGAAGCAATGCCATCCTTCCCTGGTACACGTAGCTCTGACTACCACTGCCGCGTAGTGTGTGGTGCTTGCGTTCGCGTATGTCCTAACAGATGTAATGAAGTCGTTACTGTAAATGATGCTAAATTGATCGTCCATGTAGATCAAAGCTGTAATGAGTGTGGTAACTGTGCATGTCATTGCGTAGAACCTTGTCAACCATACAAGGATCGCATTACATTCTTCCACAATGCTGAAGCTTTAGCAGATAGTACAAATGATGGTTTCTACATCACAGGCACTAGCTGTGGTTACCGCTTCAAAGGTGAAGAAGCCGTATGTGACATTGATGCATTACCTGAAGAATTGAAAGGAGTTGTACATGCCTTCTGTAAAGAGCATGTGTACTATGTATCATGATTATCATACAACAAGGGACTTGGTTTTAACTGATCGAATCCTTACCGGAGATTTGATTAATTGATGGCGACAAAATTGTCGCCATCGATGAACACGTTCCTGTTCCAGAAGGAGCTAAAGTAATTGATGCAAAAGATTGCTATGTGTTCCCTGGATTTCATAGATCCACACACACACTTTCAGATGACAAATGCCTTAGCGTCTACTGCGGATGATTTTGATAGTGGCACAAAGGCTGCTATCCTTGGCGGGACTACTTCAATTATCAATTTTGCTTCTCCTGAGGAAGGCTCCCTTTGTAAAGGCTTAGAGGTTCATAAGGAGCGTGCCGCAGGGCATTGCTCCTGTGACTATAAATTCCATATGGAACTTGTAGAAATGAATGAAAATGTAGCTCGTGAGATACCGAAGGTCGTAGAGGCTGGTGTATCATCTTTTAAAGTGTACTTTAGCATATGGTTTCCGTTTAACAGATCGAGAAATTTATGATGCTATAGAGGCAATCAAACCTACAGGAGCTCTCGTTGGAGCACACTGTGAAAATGGTGATCTTATTGATGCGCTCGTAGCTGATAAACGTAAACGTGGTGAATTAGATGTAAGCAATCATCCACTCACAAGACCTGCCATGATTGAATCGGAAGCGATTAAGCGCTTTAGTACAATCGGTGCTGCATTAGACTATCCTGTACATATTGTTCATGTAAGTTCTAAAGAGGGCCTAGAAGAGGTCGTTCGGGAACGAAACTTAGGGCATAAAGTGACTTGTGAAACATGTCCACAATATTTAGTACTCGATGAATCACGATATAACTTACCTGATTTTGAAGGTGTTAAATATGTTATGAGCCCACCTCTGAGAACAATTCAGGATCAAATGGCATTAAAGGATGCCTTAGTAAATGGCATATTCCAAACGATTGGGTCTGACCATTGTAGTTTTACTTTTGATGATCAAAAGCTAAAAAGTCGACATGATTTTACTCGTATACCTGGTGGTATTCCAGGTGCTGAGGAACGAGGTATCGTAGCTTATGATGTATTGGTAAATCAATGCAATATGAGCGCTGTAGATTTTATGAAATTAGTTAGTGAAAAATCCTGCAAAAGCTTTACGGTATGTATCCGAAGAAGGGCACGTTAGCCGTTGGTAGCGATGGGGATATTACAATTGTTGATAAGCGCATTGAGCATGTGCTTTCGAAAGAGTCCGCCCATACAAAGGCAGACTATATACCTTATGAGGGCATATCTGTAACAGGTAAAGTTCGAGATGTTATCCTTAGAGGTCACCATGTGGTACAAGATGGATCCTTAACAGAATCATATCTTGGTGAATGTATTCCTTAATGAGAGGAGGGCTATATATGTACCGCTTTCAAGTGAATGGCACCCAACATGAGGTTCAAGAGGATCAACGTTTAATTGATTTCTTGAGAGCCGATTTGAAATTGACGGGCACTAAAGAAGGTTGTAGTGCTGGTGCTTGTGGTACGTGTACAGTAATTATAGACGGAAAAAAAGCAAAGGCTTGTGTAACTAAATTATCCCAATTAGATGGTAAATCGGTTGTAACGATTGAAGGACTATCTGAACGGGAAAAAGCGGTATACACCTATGCTTTTGGTGAATGCGGAGCGGTGCAGTGTGGTTTCTGTATCCCAGGTATGATTATTAGTGCAAAAGTTTTAATTGATGAAAATAATGACCCTACACCTGATGATGTAAAAAAAGCTATTTTTAGGCAACATTTGTCGTTGTACAGGATATGTAAAAATTGAAGAAGGCATTATGCTGGCAGCAAAAATGTTCCGTGAGAACTTACCAGTTCCTGAAAAGGATACAACTGGTAATGTAGGTGCTCGTTTACACCGTGTAGATGCAGAGGAAAAAGCACTAGGTACTGGACAATACGCTGATGATATACATATGGATGGCATGATTTATGCTAAAAGCATTGCGCTCTAAATATCCTCGCGCTAGAGTTGATCGCGTTGATGTTTCTAAAGCACTTGCACATCCCTAAATGTGTAACGGCTTTAACTGCAAAAAGATGTTCCATTCAATAAGACTGGTCACTTGGTACCAGACTGGGATGTGCTCATTGCAGAAGGCGATATCACTCGTTATGTCGGTGATGCTATTGCACTAGTAGCGACAACTGAGAAAAAATACTTAGATGAAGTTCTTGCTCTCGTTGAAGTTGATTATACTGAGTTAGAGCCTGTAGTAGATCCATTAGAAGCATTGAAACCAGATGCACCTCAGCTACATCCAAACGGAAATGTATTGTCTCGTCAAACATTATCTCGCGGCGATGTAGATAAGGCTATTTCAGAGGCTGCATTTGTTGTAACAAATCACTATTCCACACCTCAAACAGATCATGCATTCATGGAGCCTGAATGTGCTGTAGCATATCGTGAAGGCGATGTAATCCATTTACATTCCGGTAGCCAAAAACGTTTACGATGATCGCCACGAAGTGTCTCGTATGCTTGGCATTCCCTGAAGAAGCTGTAAAAGTTCACAGCATGCTCGTAGGTGGCGGCTTTGGTGGTAAAGAGGATATGAGTGTACAGCATCATGCTTCTCTTGTAGCTTGGCTCACAGGTAAACCAACTAAGGTTCTATTCTCTCGTCAAGAAAGTCTTAATATTCACCCTAAACGCCATGCGATGGAAATGGATATTACTACTGCTTGTGACGCAGAAGGCAACTTGGTGGCAAGTAAGGTAAACATCATATCTAACTGTGGGGCCTATGCATCCTTAGGTGGCCCAGTACTTCAACGTGCTGGTACACACTCTTGTGGTCCTTACAAATTTGATAACTTTTGCCTTTTGATGGCGTTTGTGTTTACACAAATACTGTTCCTGGTGGTGCATTCCGCGGGTTCGGCGTAACACAAACTATCTTTGGTCAAGAACAAAACATTGATGAATTAGCTGCATTGGTAGGTATGGATCCATGGGAATTCCGCTATAAAAACGTAGTTCGCCCTGGTGACTCTTTTGCCAAATGGCCAAATTTGCTCAGAAGAAACTGCTTTAGCAGAATGCTTTGAAGCAGTAAAAAGATGCATACTATGCATCTGACCGCACAGGTCTTGCAGTATGTTTGAAAAAAACAGTGGTATCGGCGTAGGTTTACCTGATACTGGTCGCGTTATCTTAGAAGTACGAGATGGTAAAGTTCGTATCCGTACTGGCGCAGCTTGTATCGGTCAAGGGATGGCTACAATGGCTACTCAAGTACTTTGTGAAACAACTGGTTTAACAGCTGATAAAGTATTTGTAGAGCGCCCTGATACAGTACGTACTCCAGACTCTGGTACAACTACTGCATCTCGTCAAACAGTGTTCACTGGTGAAGCAACACGTCAAGCAAGTCTTCGCTTGAAAGAAATGTTACAAACTAAGACATTAGAAGAATTGAATGGTGTGGAAATTTACGAAGAATTCCTTGGTGAAACAGATCCATTCAACTCTGATAAACCACATCCGAAAAATCATGTTGCTTATGGTTATGGTGCATGTGTAGCTAGAATTGGGGAAGATAATAAAGTTGCTGAACTACATGTAGCATACGATGTAGGTCGTGTAGTTAATCCTCAATCTTGCTCTGGTCAAGCTGAAGGTGGCGCCATCATGGGTATGGGCTATGCGGTTACAGAAGACTTCCCTTATAAAGATGGTTATGTAACAGCTAAATATGGTACATTAGGTCTTCTTAGAGCTACACAATGTCCACCAATTCAAGTAAGTCTTATTGAAAAAGGGACACCTGAACAATATGCATACGGCGCTAAAGGTATTGGTGAAATCTCCAGTATCCCAATTGCACCAGCCATTGCAAATGCGTATCGTCGTATCGACGGAGAACCACGTAGGTCCTTGCCGATTCAACATACAGGTTATAAAAAATAGAATATTTGCTTAATGGTTAGGGGCATTAGCCCCTGACCATCAAGGTTCCCACGTGAAGTCTATGAGATTTTTAAACTCTATCAAGTACGATAGTATGACTATATTATTTACTAGTAACTAAAACGTAAGATATGAGGTGATTCTTATGAGTAAAGGTGTATCTGGTGTCAACCATGTAGATGGTATGCTGCCAATCCCGCAATTATTTGCTTATGGTTTACAGCACGTGTTGGCCATGTATGCTGGTGCCGTAGCGGTACCAATCATTATTGCGCAAGCCATGCATTTGCCAATTGAAGATTTAATTCGTTTGATCACAGCCGATCTGTTCACATGTGGTGTAGCCACATTGATACAAACATTAGGTTTTGGTCCTGTTGGTGGTCGTATTCCTCTTATTCAAGGTGTAACATTTGCTTCTGTAGGGCCGATGATTCTGATTGGCCAACAGCATGATATTAATACTATTTATGGTGCTATTATCGTGGCTGGTATATTTACATTCTTGGTAGCACCATTCTTTAGTCGCTTAATCCGTCTATTCCCACCTGTAGTAACAGGTACCATCATTACTATTATCGGTATCAACTTGATGCCAGTAGCAGTTAACTGGATGGGTGGCGGCGTAGGTAACAAAAACTTCGGCGATCCACTATACATAGCTCTTGGTGTAGCTACATTTATTCTCGTTATTTTAACATATCGATTTGGTAAAGGGTTCCTAGGTAATCTGGCTATCTTGGTAGGTCTTATCCTCGGTACTGCTCTTGCTATGATTTGTGGTATTACAGACTTCTCTGAAGTAGGTCGTTCTCAATGGGTTTCCGTTGTAACACCGTTCTACTTTGGCCTTCCAACCTTTGATTTTGCTTCTATCATCTCTATGATTATTGTAATGCTTGTAGTTATGGTAGAAACAACTGGTGATAGTATTGCTGTTGGTGAAATCGTAGATAAACCTATCGGTCAAAAAGAGTTAGCTGCAGTGCTTCGTGCCGATGGCTTATCCACTCTTATCGGTGGTGTGCTTAATAGTTTCCCTTACACAGCATTCGCTCAAAACGTAGGCCTTATCGCTGTAACACGCGTAAAAAGCCGCTTCGTTGTAGCAGCATCCGGTGTAATTTTTGATTTTTATTAGGTCTTTTTCCCTAAATTAGCAGCTGTTGTAGCTAGTATCCCCTAAATGCAGTATTAGGTGGTGCAGGGATTGCTATGTTTGGTATGATTATTGCCAGTGGTATTCGTTCCCTTGGTAAAGTTAGCTTCGATGGCAACTATAACTTAATGCTTGTAGCAATTAGTATTGGGGTATCCATGATTCCGTTGGCAGCACCTCAAATCTATGCACACTTCCCAGCTTGGGCACAAATTCTTTTGAAATCTGGTATCACAGCTGGTAGTATTGTAGCCGTTTTATTGAATGTAGTATTCAATGGCTTTGGTTACAAAAACTGTTAACGAACCTAACCGTGCAGCACGTAAAGTATCGTCACTTCACACGATTCAAAGGTTATCCTAAACATTTCTATCAATAAGATATAGTTAAGTCAGTTTAATTCTCATATGATTACATGTATTGTCTCTCACGGTAGAAACCTTGTTTCGTATAGGTAAAAACATCTATATACATGTTATCATTTTCAAAAAGGCCTCGCTCTAGTTTTAGAGTGAGGCCTTTTTTTGTATGGAATGAAGCACTACTTTGGTATATAATTAAATAATATTATTGCAAAGGAGACGCATTATGAAAGACGAGCGATTTATAGTTACGTATCGAATAGAAGCAAGTTCATATGAAGAGGCAAAAGCTATTGCGTGGGCTGTTCAAGTAGAACAAACCATAGAGTTTCCTTATGAGTTTGTTACAGATCCCATATATTAAAGGAACTATTACTGGTCGATTAGAATCTCTTGAACCGATGGAACAAGATTCTGCATATGTTAATGTCGGTGTCATGCCCTAATGCTGTTATCGATATATCTCGTTACTATGTGGCTCGTATTTCATATCTTGTAGATACTACTGCCTTTAGAAGCAACGCAATTTTTAAATGTTGTCTTTTGGAAACTCGTCCTTACAACCTCATATTTGGGTGGTGGATGTTGAATTATGCCCAACTCTTTACGATGTGTTTAAAGGACCACGTTTTGGTTTGCATGGGATTCGCCAACTAGTGGAAACACCAACGCGTCCTATGATTCAAGCCGTTGTAAAACCTATGGGGACACCTAATGAAGAGCTAGCTCGTATGTGTGGAGCTTATACACGTGGTGGGGCAGATGTTATTAAGGATGACCATGGTATCTCTAACCAGTCGTTCTCTCAATTTAAAGATCGGGTAAAGCGATGTGCTGCTATAGTGCGTGAAATGAATGATAAACACGGCAAACATACCTTATATGCAGCTAATGTGTCTGGCGATGGTACAGACGTAATAGAACGTGCTTATTTTGCTAAGGAAGCTGGCGCAACGGCCCTTATGGTGGCCTCAGGGCTCGTTGGGTTTGGTTGGCTACATAAACTGGCTAGTGATGAAAAACTTTACGATTGCCCATTATTCATCATCCCGCTTATTCAGGTGGATTCGTAAGTCCCTGGCACATCTGGTATAGCTGATTATCTACAACTAGGCTTGTTGCCTCGTATCTTTGGTGCAGATATGCCGATTTTTTTGTATCCTATGGTGGTCGTTTTTACTTTCACTGAGGAACAGTGTAAGCGGATATCCAATTATATTAAACAACCGATAGTCTTGATGAAGGCTGCGTGTCCAGCACCTGGTGGTGGTGTAACAGATGTACGATTGAATGAACTTGTTAAGTTATACGGTAATGATACAATGTTCCTCGTTGGGGGCGATATGTTCCGTAGAGGTCCGGATATCGAGTCTAATATGGCTTACTTTGTAGATCGTTTGACTGACTTATCTGAAAGCAAGTAATGATAGTTTACGGTTACATAAGTTAATACAATAGTTATATCGAATAACTAAGTCACTGACTTTCACAAAAAAATATGTAAAAGAATTATGATTAAGTATATGGAGTGTTTTGATGAGTGAATCCTCACCGTTGGAGGTCCATGTCCTTGCTAGTGGTAGTAAGGGCAATTGTACAGTAATAATAAAAAGGGAACTCCGTCATATTGCACGATGTAGGCATTAGCTGTCGGCGCATCGTAAATGGATTAAAAAGAATTGCATATCGATATGGCACAGGTAGAGGGCATATTTATCAGTCATGAGCATAGTGATCATATTGCAGGACTACAACAACTGTTGAAACGCTTTTGATGTTCCTGTGTATACGAAACAGGGAACGTGGCGTGAAATACAAGATAAGCTCGTCGTACCAAAGAATCAATTAATTGAACTGACCAAAGGTAGTCTAACATTAGGGAATCTGATTGTAGAACCCTTTTGCAGTGAGTCATGATGCAGCAGATCCAATTGGAATAAATGTATTTTCTGGAAACGACAAGGCTACAGTCGTGACCGATACGGGTATTATTTCTGATGATATATTACATAGAATCGATGATAGTACGTTGTTAGTGCTAGAGGCTAATTACGATCCTCATATGTTGCGTTTTGGACCGTATCAACCATTTTTAAAACAACGGGTGGCCAGTGATGAAGGCCATTTAAGTAATGAAATGGCAGCTCAAGCCTTGCTTATGATGAAGAGACCTGACTTTATGCAAGTTATTTTAGCTCATCGCTCTGAAAATAATAATAATGCCGTCCTTGTTACTCAAACAATTGGAAAAATGCTCGTAGATGGTGGCGTACGTATTGGGCCGGAAATGAAATTACAACATGGTCAGCCTAATGAAATTGTGTCTATGCAATCAATAAAGAGGTAGAGTATGAGATTTTATGTAATTTGTATTGGCAAACTAAAGGATGCTTACTTACGTGATGGGGTAGCAGAATTCGTGAAGCGTATGCGACCATATGGCGGCATTACCATTACCGAACTAAATGAAAGTAAAATTGGAGATAAACCAAGTGATGCAGATCGTAAACAAGTCGTTGTAGAAGAGGGGGAACGATTATTAAAAAATGTTCCTAAGAATGCTTATACAGTGCTACTCGATGTGTACGGTAAAACGATGTCCTCGGAAGACTTGGCAAAGACCGTGGCAAAATTAGAGGTGGATGGCGTTAGTGATATGGCGTTCATCGTTGGCGGTGCTTTTGGTGTAAGTGATGAACTACGTAGGTCAGTAAATTATAAATTATCCTTTAGCCCAATGACCTTTACCCATCAAATGGTACGCTTATTACTAGTAGAGCAAATTTATAGAGCCTCTAAGATTAATCGTAACGAACCATATCATTGGTAATAGACTTATAAATTATTTATATAATATTCTTATAAAAAAGGAGTTTTATTATGCTATGTCGAATAGTATAATAAAGCAAGATGTATTTGTAAGGAGGAATTCACTATGAAAAATTCAAGAAGTAATGAATAAATACCCTGTTACTGTTGGCAAGGATGCGCCGATTTCTGATGTAGCTGACTTATTGGTAAAATATAATTTAACAGCTGTTTCCGTAGTGGATGACAACAATAAATTATTAGGTATTATTTCTGAAGGTGATTTGCTTTTATAAAAAAAGTTCGCCCTCATGTACCTCACTATGTAAATGTGTTGGGCGCTAGTATTTATTACAATGGCATTGGCGAATATAATGCGCAATTCAAAAAATTGTTAGCATCTCACGTTCATGAGTTGATGACCGACGAAGTCATTACAACTACACCGGATAAAGATGTAGAGGAAATTGTATCTGTTATGCTTGATCAACATTTGAAAAAAATGTTCCTGTTGTAGATAAGGATTACCATTTGATTGGTATCTTGTCTCGTCGTGACATTATCAAATTGATTGCTAAAGATAACTAATTTGCATAATTATGTAGAACATAGAAAGACCACCCATTTCGGGGTGGTCTTTTAGTGTAAATTGAGAAGAATTGCATTGACTTTGCATTTATGTTATTATTAGGAGTGCATAATATACTACAGAAATTTGGGCGTATTGCCCTTCGAGGAGGACATATTTTAAATGAAAGCAACTGTAAATCCTGTTGATCAACACGTAGTAACGTTAACTATTGAAGTACCTGCAGCAGAAGTAGATAAAGGCATTAAAGCAAGCTGTAAAACGCATTGCAAGTCAAGTAAACATTCCCTGGCTTCCGTAAAGGTCATGCACCTCGCCGTATTTTTGGAAATGAACTTCGGCAAAGACGCTATCATGGAAGAAGCATTCGAAGTATTGGCTAGCCAAAACTACAGTGCTGCACTTCGTGAAAAACGATATCGTTCCTGTATCTGAACCAGAAATCGAACGCGAACAATTCGAAGAAGGTAAAGACTTGATTTTCAAAGCTACTGTAACTAAACGCCCTGAAGTTAAACTTGGCGACTACAAAGGCTTAGAAGCTGAAAAACAAGATGCTACAGTAACTGATGAACAAATCGAAGAACAATTGAACAACATCCGTGAACAACAAGCAAAAAAATGGTTGTTGCTGAAGAAGGCGCTACAATTCAAAAAAAGACGACTTCGCAGTAATCGACTTCGCTGGTTCCGTTGATGGCAAACCATTCGATGGTGGTGAAGGTAAATCCCTACCCATTACAAATCGGTTCTGGTAGCTTCATTCCCTGGCTTCGAAGATCAATTGATCGGCGCTAAAGCTGGCGATGATGTAACTGTAAAAAGTAACATTCCCTGAAGACTACTTCGTAGCAGAACTTGCTGGTAAAGAAGCAGAATTCAAAACTCATATCCATGATATCAAACGTAAAGAGTTGCCTGAATTGAACGACGAGTTCGCAAAAGAAGCAAGCTCTTACGAAACTATTGAAGAATTGAAAAAGATCTTCGCGCTAAAAATGGAAGAAGAAGCTTCCCGTCGCGCAATCGATACTTACAATGCTGACTTGATTCAAACAGCTGTTAAAAAAATGCTACTGTTGAAATCCCAGAAGTAATGATCGAAGATCGTGTAGAACAAATGATTCAAGAATTGGCTATGAACATGGAAGGCCGTGGCTTGAAACTTGATGACTACTTGAAATTCTCCAACAAAACTATCGAAGATTTACGTTCTGAATACAAAGATTCCGCAGCTGAAAACGTACGCGCTGATTTAGTATTAGACGCTATCGCAACTACTGAAGGCATCGAAGTAACTCCAGATGATATGAACCGTGAAATCTTCATTATGGCTCAAAACTTTGGGGCAGATCCTAAAGAAGTTTGGGATATTATTGCAAAAGAAGGTCGTGTAGCTATGTTGGCAGGCTCTGTAGCTCGCAAAAAAGCAGCTCGATTCATTATTGATAATGCAAAAGGCGCTGAAGCGGCTAAATAATAGTTTGCTCAACTAGGTACATGAAAAGGTGAATATATGTATGTACCAATCGTAGTTGAACAAAGTGAACGCGGTGAGCGTTCCTATGATATTTACCTCGCTTGTTAAAGGACCGCATTATCTTCCTAGGTGGACCTATTGATGATAATGTAGCAAATGCGGTTATTGCGCAAATGTTATTCCTAGAAGCAGAGGATCCTGATAAGGATATCCATTTGTACATTAATAGCCCCGGTGGTGTTGTAACTGCCGGCATGGCTATTTATGATACGATGCAATATATTAAACCAGATGTGTCTACCATTTGTGTAGGCTCTGCAGCAAGCATGGGTGCCGTGCTTTTAACAGCAGGTGCCAAGGGCAAACGTTATGCGTTGCCTCATGCACGCGTTATGATTCACCAACCATTAGGTGGTGTTCAAGGGCAAGCATCTGAAATTGAAACCATGCCCGTGAGATTCTTCGTATGCGTGAAGAATTAAATGGTATCTTAGCTTCTCGCAGTGGACAAGATATTGAAGTAGTAGCTCGCGATACAGATCGCGATAACTTCATGAGTGCTCAGGATGCCGTTGAATACGGCTTAATTGATGAGGTGCTCACAAGAGAACCTGTAGAAAGCAAGTAATGGAGGCGCCCATTGGCAAAAAGATAAAGACACTATGCGCTGCAGTTTTTTTGTGGACGCACAAGCGAAGAAGTCCGCAAATTAGTAGCGGGTCCTAACGTATATATTTGTGATGAATGCGTTGAAGTATGTGAACGTATTATTGCTGATGAGTTAGGTGACGTAGAGACGGACGACTTCAACTTAAAAGAATTGCCAACGCCGAGAGAAATTAAAGCTCATCTTGACGAATATGTTATTGGTCAAGATGATGCTAAAATCTCTTTAGCTGTGGCTGTATATAATCACTACAAACGTTTACAAACAGATAATGTAGTTGATGATGTAGAATTACAAAAGGCTAATGTTTTATTCATTGGTCCTACTGGTAGTGGTAAAACACTATTGGCTCAAACCTTAGCGAAAAATGCTAGAAGTACCATTTGCTATTGCAGATGCTCAAGCTTTAACTGAAGCTGGTTATGTAGGGGAAGATGTGGAAAATATCTTGCTCAAAATTATCCAAGCTGCAGATTATGATATAGCTCGGGCTGAACGTGGCATTATTTATATCGATGAAATTGATAAGATTGCACGTAAGTCTGAGAACCCTTCCATTACACGTGATGTGTCTGGTGAAGGCGTACAACAAGCATTACTTAAAATCTTAGAAGGTACCGTAGCTTCTGTTCCGCCTCAAGGTGGTAGAAAGCATCCAAATCAAGAAATGCTTCAAATTGACACTACAAATATTCTCTTTATTTGTGGTGGTGCATTTGATGGTATGGACAAGGTTATTACTAAGCGTACCGCTAAGAAAACCCTTGGTTTTGGTGCAGATGTACAACGTAAAGAAGAACGTAATATATCGGCTATCTTGAAGGATGTTGTACCTGAAGATTTATTGAAGTTTGGCTTAATCCCTGAGTTCATTGGTCGTTTGCCAGTAATGGTAACATTAGATCAATTGGATAGAGATGCATTGATCCAAATTTTTGACAAAAGCCTAAAAAAATGCATTAACAAAACAATATGAAAAAAATTCTATCCCTTGATGGTGTAGAATTAACTTTCACTGAAGATGCATTAGAAGAAATCGCTGATGAAGCATTACAGCGAAAAACAGGTGCTCGTGGTTTGCGTGCTATCATTGAAAAGGTGATGAAACGCGTTATGTTTGAAGTTCCTTCCATGCCGGAAGTAACTAAGTGCATAGTTAATCGTGAATCCGTGTTGAGCACAGGTGAACCTATACTCAAAAAAATGAGGCAGACCAAGACATCCAGTTGAAATCGTAATTCGAAGAAACTCATTTCTGTGTAGGAATGAGTTTCTTTTTCATAATATAAATACCTGGAGGAAGTATGAATTTACTCGAAATTGGGATTCCAACCGTACCCCTTAGAGGCATGGTTGTATACCCGAATATCGTGATTCACCTCGATATCGGTCGAGACAAATCCATTAAAGCGGTAGAAGCCGCAATGAACGAGGATCGCATTTTTAGCAGTTGTCAGCCAAAAAGGATGATGCTGTTGATTCGCCAACTGTTCATGACTTAGCCCAAATGGGTACATTAGTAAAAAAATTAAGCAAATGTTACGCTTGCCAGGTGGTATTGTACGTGTTCTTGTAGAGGGCATTACACGTATTCGCGTAATGAATATAACAAGTATGGATCCGTACTATGTAGGGGACTACGAGCGTGTAGCCTCCGAATTTGAAGACGATGTTGAGTTAGAAGCCTATCGTCGTTTAGTGCAATCTAAGTTTGGCGAATGGGCTGAAGAGGCCAAATCTGTTACCGATGAAGGCGTAACACGGGTTATGGAATTACGTGACCCATGTGAATTAGCTGACCAAGTTGCGTTCTTGTTGCCTATTAATAATACTAAACGCCAAGAGTTACTTGAAGAGTTATCCGTAGCTCGTCGTTTAAATATGATCGTAGGCATCTTGAATATGGAATTACAAATTTCTGATTTGGAAAATTCTATTAATAATCAAGTTCGTCAATCTATGGAAAAAGCGCAAAAAGAATATTTCTTGCGTGAAAAAATCCGAGTTATCCACGATGAGTTGGGTGACAAAGGAGATCCAGAGGAAGAAGCAGAAGAGTTACGTGTTAAATTGAAAGCACTCAACCTTAGCGAAGATGTACATGAACGTATCGATAAAGAAATCTCTCGTTATAGTCGCATGCCTCAATTGATGCCAGAAGCAACTATTTTGCGCAATTACCTAGATTGGGTGTTAGCGTTACCTTGGAACGAATTGACTGAGGATCGCTTAGATATTAAAGAGGCTCATGATATGCTTGAGGCTGATCATTATGGCCTTGAAAAAGGTTAAGAAAACGCATCCTTGAATTCTTAGCTGTTCGTAAGTTAACTGGTAAGAATAGTGGCTCCATTCTTTGCTTAGTTGGACCACCAGGTGTTGGTAAAAACATCCTTGGCTACGTCTATAGCTAAAAGCAATGAACCGTAAGTTCATCCGTGCATCTTTAGGTGGTGTACGTGATGAAGCTGAAATTCGTGGCCATCGCCGTACGTATATTGGTGCATTGCCTGGTCGTATGATTCAAGGCCTCAAGAATGTAGGCACTAAGAACCCTGTATTCTTATTGGATGAAATTGATAAACTTGCATCTGATTATAAAGGCGATCCATCCTCTGCATTGTTAGAGGTATTGGACCCCTGAACAAAAATAGCACATTTAGTGATCACTTCATTGAAGTACCATTTGATTTCTCCGAAGTATTCTGGATTACAACGGCTAACGTTGCATCCAATATTCCTGGTCCATTGTTAGATCGTATGGAAATTATCGAATTATCTAGCTATATGGAACAAGAAAAATTAGAAATTGCTAAGCGCTATTTAGTACCTAAACAAATCAAGAAAAATGGCCTTGAAGATTACAAGGTTAAATTATCTGATGCAGTGTTGAAAAAGGTAGTTTTCGAATATACTCGTGAAGCGGGTGTTCGTACCTTAGAAAAAACGATTGCTAAGATTTGTCGTAAGATTGCTTATAAAGTCGTTGAAGAAGGTGGGGATGCACCGAAAGTAACGACAAAAAATCTTCACGAATTCTTGGGTGCACCAATTTTTGTTGACCAAGAGCGCGAAAAGAAACCGCAAATTGGCTATGTAAATGGTCTAGCTTGGACTTCTGTAGGTGGCGTTGTATTGCCATGCGAAGCAACAACTATGAACGGTACAGGTAAACTTGCATTAACGGGTAGCTTAGGTAAGGTTATGCAAGAGTCTGGTCAAGCTGCAATGAGCTATATTCGCCACAATGCAAAAGCCTTAAAAATTGAAGATGATTTCTATAAGAAACTCGATATACACGTTCACTTGCCAGAAGGTGCAACACCTAAGGATGGCCCTTCCGCAGGTATTACGATGACATTGGCTATGGTATCTATTTTAACAAACCGTAAGGTTCGTTCTGATATTGCCATGACTGGTGAAATTACATTGCGTGGCCGTGTACTACCAATTGGCGGTTTAAAAGAAAAGTTATTAGCAGCCTTGTCTAATGGTATTAAAGAAGTATTGATTCCTAAAGGTAATGAAAAGGATATTGCAGAATTACCTGATATTGTAAAAGACGGTCTCATTATTACGCCAGTTAAGACAATGGATGAAGTATTAGCAAAGGCACTTGTGTAATGCAAAAAAAGAAAAAATCCACTAAACAAATGGGCCCAAAACCACAATATACACGAAAAGAACCGAAGGGGCCTCGTATTATAGCAGCAAAATATAATACTTCCTGTGTTAAGGCTGATCAATATCCTGAAGGGGATACTGTGGAAATAGCCTTCATCGGGCGCTCTAATGTGGGCAAATCTTCGTTGATTAACTCGTTGTGTAATTATCGTGGGTTGGCTCTCGTTAGTGGCCAACCAGGTAAGACTAAGACAATTAACTACTTTGATATTGAATCAAAAGAGGATATTTCTGAAACAGAGGAACGCAGATATAACTGGTTTCTCGTAGACCTTCCTGGTTATGGTTTTGCAAAGACAAATAAGGGAAACCGCAACTTGTGGTCTTCCTTTATTGCCGATTATATTTTACATTCTGAACGATTGATGTTGTTGTGCTTACTTATCGATGGCCGTCATCCAGAGATGCCTATCGATAAGGTGGCCTATGATTGGCTCGTTGAAGCTGGTGTACCATTACAAATTGTAGTTACTAAAGCTGACAAACTAACGGCTAAAGAGAAGTCTGCGAACTTGGCTAAAAATTAAGGAAATGTATCCAACGAATACACCGCCTATTTTATATAGCTCCTTAAAACACACGGGACGTGAACTTTTACAACAACGCATCAATAAAGTTCTAGTAGGAGATGAAGCATGAGTCAAACCAATGAATTAGAGATTATGGAACGCATTGCTCTAGATTTAGAGGGTGTGGAAGAGTCTCTTGCATCATCTTTTAATACAGGTGCAGAAGACTTTAATGCACTGATTCGACCATTATCTGCTGCAGGTGGGAAGCGCTTGCGCGCGCAATTATGTTTATTGATTGCTAATGCAGGTACATCTGTAGAACGTCAGCGTATTAGAATTGCTGAAGCCGTAGAGATGCTTCATTTAGCGACTTTGATTCACGATGATGTGTTAGATCAAGCAGAGATTCGTCGAGGCGAAGAAACGATACATATGCACAAAGGAAATAAGGTAGCTATTCTTAGTGGTGATTACTTGTTTGCTAAAAGCATTCCAAATTGTATCTGAAATGCCCTAATATGAAATATTTGCAGATTTTTTTCTCATATCATTACTTGTCTTGTGGAAGGCGAGTTTATGCAGATGGAAGATGTGTATCGTATCGATCAAGGTATTGAACGGTATATGACTAAGACCCAAAAAGAAAACAGCTGACTTTATGGAAGGCTGTATGGAATTGGGGTGGGCCTATTAGGGGGCTGGAGCGAATCTGAAATCGTTGAGTTGAAAAAAATATGGTCATGCTCTGGGCATGGCATTCCAAATTACTGATGATATTATGGATTATCGTGAAACAACAGAGACTACTGGTAAACCCTGTGGGGAAATGATCTTCGTGAAGGTTTATTGACATATCCGTTGTTAAGTATCGTTAATGATGACAATAAAGATAAATTGCTTGAGGATATTAAAGCCTTGAATAATGGCGGTGATGAGCAGGCTATTATCGACTATGTTATCGGTCAAGGCGGTATTGATAATACATTAGCTGTAGCTGATCAATATTGCAAAGATGCTTTTGGCAGCACTCGATGCTGTCCGTGATTTTCCCAGGCAAGGAATTCCTTGTGATGGCGGTAGAGAAATTTAGCTGATAGAAAGGTATAATATGGAACCATTCGAACCAAAAGCGGACTTTCGAATATCCCATACAAAAAAACCTTCTTTTGATAGTGTAGTTCGTCAAAAAGCGTCGCGAAGCCAAATTAAAAGCTGAACAAGAACAGTATAAGGTGGCAAAGACAACAGGTTCCTGAGGAACCTGAGGACGAACCCAATTTATACTGAGATGGAACAGAAAAATGATGGACGAAGCTGAGGGAAACTATCCCTTGTAGGCCATCTATCTGAATTGCGAAAAGCGCCTTATTATAATGGCTGTTGCAGTAGTCATAGGAACATGTATTTCTATTATTATGTAGACTTCTTATTGGAAATACTCCTAAAGCCAGCTGGTAAGCTCTATTATATGAAACCGACTGAAGCCTTTCTTTACCTATATGAAGGTGTCTATAGTAGGGGGTCTTATTATAGAGCGCCTATTATATTGCATCAGATTTGGCTATTTGTTAAGCCAGCCCTTACGGTGCGAGAAAAACAGCTATCTAACTGGATTTTACCAGTTGCAATAGGTCTATTTGGCATAGGTATTGTATTTTCTTATTTCCTTGTACTACCGGCAGCCGTTAAGTTCTTTTATGGGCTTTGCTACAGACGAATTACAACCGTTATTTTTCCATCGGTCAGTACATGGACTTTGTATTGTCCTTTGTACTACCCTTTTGGATTTATCTTTGAGTTGCCGTTGATTTTTAATCATCTTGGGATATTTCAACTTAATTACATCACGTTTTTTTAAAAACGAAACGTAAGATATTTATTCTTATATCCTTTATCATAGGTGCAGTTATTTCACCAACACCGGATATGTTCTCTCAAACGATGATTGCATTGCCTATGATATTGCTATATGAAACGAGCCTATTTGTATTGGCTAAGATTATGAAGCGCTAAGGAGTTTATTTAGGAGGAACGATGAAAACCTACGAAAATTTAACCACTTATAACCCCGGTGAAATAGAAGGGAAATGGTATTCATATTGGGAAAACCAAGGATACTTTTCACGAAGAAGTAGACACTAATAAAGAACCATTTAGTATCGTGTTGCCGCCTCCTAATGTAACTGGTATGTTGCATATGGGCCATGCTTTAGATAATACATTGCAAGATATCCTCATCCGTTTCAAACGCATGCAAGGTTACAATGTGTTGTGGATGCCTGGTACTGACCATGCTGGTATTGCTACTCAAATCAAAGTAGAAGAGATGCTCGCTAAAGAAGAGGGAAAATCTCGCTATGATTTAGGCCGTGAAAAATTTGTAGAACGCGTATGGGAATGGAAAAAAGAATACGGTGATACTATCGTAAAACAAATCCGTAGCCTAGGCGCATCTTGTGACTGGTCGCGCGAACGTTTTACATTGGATGAAGGATACTATCATGCTGTGCGCGAAGTATTCGTAAGCCTTTATGAAAAAGGATTAATCTATCGCGGTGAACGCATTATCAACTGGTGCCCTCGTTGTGCTACTGCTTTATCTGATGTTGAAGTTGAACATGAAGACGAACATGGCCATTTATGGCATATTAAATATCCTGTAAAAGGTGAAGATAATCGTTTTGTTGTTGTTGCTACCACACGTCCAGAAACAATGTTCGGTGACGTAGCAGTAGCAGTAAATCCAGATGATGATCGTTATAAAGACCTCATCGGCAAAAACATTGATTTTTACCATTTGTTAATCGAGAAATTCCTGTAATTGCCGATGACTATGTAGATGCTAGCTTTCGGTACAGGCTGTGTAAAAATTACGCCTGCTCATGACCCTAATGACTTTGAAATGGGCCAACGTCATAATTTGGAATCCATCGTTGTTATGAACAATGATGCTACAATGAATGAAGGTGCTGGCAAGTTCAATGGCATGACTCGTGAAGAAGCTCGTAAACAAGTAGTAGCAGAGCTCAAAGAATTAGGCTTACTTGAAAAAAATCGATGATCATGACCATGCAGTAGGTCATTGCTCTCGTTGTAATACAATTATCGAGCCAATGGTATCTAAACAATGGTTTGTAGATATGAAACCATTGGCAGAACCAGCTCTTAAAGTTGTTAAAGATCACGAAGTAGAGTTTCGTTCCTGAACGTTTTACAAAAACATATGTAAACTGGCTTGAAAATATCCGCGACTGGACGATTTCTCGTCAATTATGGTGGGGTCATCGTATTCCTGCATGGTACTGCGATGATTGCGGTGAAACAATCGTTAGTCGTGACGATATTACTGAATGTCCTCATTGCCATGGTCATGTTACACAAGATCCAGACGTTCTTTAGATACATGGTTCAGCTCTGGCTTGTGGCCATTTGCTACCATGGGGTGGCCTGAACAAACTCCCTGAGCTTAAACAATGGTACCCAACAAGTGTTCTTGTAACTGGTTACGATATCATCTTCTTCTGGGTAGCTCGTATGATCTTCATGGCTCTTGAGTTCGAACATGAAATTCCATTCAAACATGTATTTATTCATGGTCTAGTTCGCGACAGTCAAGGTCGTAAAATGAGTAAATCCTTGGGCAATGGTATTAATCCTCTTGAAGTTATCGACCAATATGGTGCCGATGCATTGCGCTTTACTCTTGTTACTGGTAACACACCAGGTAATGATATGCGCTTCTATATGGAACGTGTTGAGGCTAATCGTAACTTTGCTAATAAGATTTGGAATGCATCTAAATTTGTATTGATGAATCTTACAAATTATGATGAAAGCTTCATTCCAACTGCAGATGATTTGACATTAGCAGATCAATGGATTGTTCAAAAAAATATAACGAAACAGTACAAAGTGTAACGTCTAATCTCGATAAATTTCGAGTTGGGTGAAGCTGCAAGTTCCGTATATGATTTCATTTGGAACACATACTGTGACTGGTATATTGAGCTAGCTAAAACCTCGTTTATATAACGATGGTAATGAACGTGATCGTCGTACTGTTCAATATTTACTCGTAACAATCTTGCGTCATATGCTTGAATTATTACATCCATTTATGCCGTTCGTAACAGAACATATTTGGCAACATTTACCTCATGAAGGGGATAGCATCGTTGTTGCAAAAATGGCCTGAAGCATTAAAATTTGATAATCTTGAAAGTGCAGCTCGTCAAATGGAAGTTATGATGGATGCCATCAAAGGTATTCGTAACATGCGTGCTGAAATGAATGTGCCTTTAGGTAAAAAAAGCTGAGGTTATCGTAGCACCAACAGATGAAGCATTAGCTCAAACTGTAGCAGATCATAGCGATTACTTCGTTACATTAGCTTGGGCTGAGAAGGTAACAATTCTTGGCGCCCGATGATCCAAAAACCAGAAAAATGCGACTGTAACAGTTGTAAATGGTATGGAAGTATATCTCTTACTTAAAAGACTTGATCGACGGTGAAAAAAAGAAAGAGAGCGTATTGCAAAGGAAAAAAATCCAAATGGAAAAAGAAATTTCCCGTTTGGAAGGCAAATTGTTCAACCAAGGCTTCCTCGCAAAAGCTCCAGAAGCTGTAGTAGCAAAAAGAAAAAGAAAAAGTTAGAAGAATATAAACAAAAACAACAAGCGTTATTGGAACGTGAAGCGTTCCTTGAAACCTTATAATAGGAGGTTTATATGACATATCAAGAGGCCTTAGCCTATTTAGAACAGGCATCTTCATTCGGTATTAAGCCTCGGCCTTGAACGAATTACAGCGCTTATGGAAGCCCTTTGGGAATCCACAAGATGACTATAAAGATTGTTCATGTAACAGGCACGAATGGTAAGGGCTCGGTTACCTCATATATTTCCTACGCACTGTTTACAAGTGGACTACGGGTGGGGCGATTTACATCGCCTCACCTTCAATCCTATACGGAGCGAATTCAAATCAATGATGGAAATATAACAGAGGAAGCCTTCGGTAATCTAATTAGTCGTGTAAAAGTGGCAGTTGATACTATCATTACTAACGGCATAGAAGCGCCAACGCAATTTGAAATTTTGACGGCTGCTGCCTTTTTGTTCTTCAAAGAACAAGATGTGGACTATGCGGTGGTGGAAGTTGGTTTAGGTGGATTACTAGATTCTACTAATATCGTGACACCAAAGGTATCGGTTATTACTAATGTAACAATAGACCATCAAGCGTATTGTGGTGATACTGTTGAGGAAATTGCGCGTCATAAGGCAGGGATTATTAAATCTAAAGTTCCTGTTGTAACGGCTGCACAGGATGCACCGCTTCGTATAATTGAAGAGGTAGCTAAAGAGAAGCATGCTAAAGTATATGCTTTCAATAAAGACTTTGGTATAGATAGCCGTAGTGCTGTAACTGGTGGTCAAAATGATTACGGTTAGTACTAATGATGCCGCTCCTGCAATGTTGTTTACGACAATGGCAGGCATTCACCAATCTGTCAATCTTGCGTGTGCATTAATGGCTGTACGGTTACTGATGAAAGAAGATACTAGCATCAGTGAAGAAACGATGCGCGAAGGATTTTGCTCGCACTACGTGGGCAGGTCGATTTGAAGTTAAACGAGGCTTGGATCGCACCTTTATCTTTGATGGTGCTCATAATGCGGCAGGTGCTGAATCTTTCAGTATGACCTATGCTGAATTATTTAAGGACACTCCAAAAAAACGATTGTGATGGCAATTCTGAAAGATAAAAAAATCAAGATGCTATTATCCGCGAAGTTGTTAAGGCAGGCGATACGGTTCTAGTTGTACCAGCTCCAACAGATAGAACTGAAGTGCCAGAGGTTTTGGTTGAGAAAATACGTCACATCGTTCCAAAAGGCTATAGCGCAAACAGCAGATTCTGTTGAAGACGCATTGGCTTTTAGCATATAAACATACAAAAGACTGGTGATATTATCACTGTTTGTGGTTCTTTATATATTTTAGGAGATGCTCGTCAGTGGTTTAACCATGAGATGAGTCACTAAGGTGAGCCTATGGAACTCTCACTTATTCCTAATCAGAAGAGAATTACATTTTATATTGAACGTTTAATTTATGGCGTTGTTGTGGCTATGCCTTTGCAACCAATGGTGGGTGATGTGCTCCTTTGGCTAGCAATAGGACTTGCACTATATGATTTAATATCTAGTAAATCTTTGAGCTTACCAACAGGCTATTTATCGTGGTCTGTTATGATCTTTTGTGATATGGACTGGCATATCTTCTATAGTGTCAGAAAATTGGGATTGGTCAATTCAAAGTTGGTTTTATCAAATTGTAGCCAGTGGCGGTATGTATTATTTAGTTCGTACATACATTCAAACGCCCTAAACAGTGGAACTATTTTTCTTCGTGCCTTTGCTAGGGTACTGCTGTTCTAGTGTGTATCATAGGTGCGTATCAATATGTATTTATTCCTAATATACATATAAAAGAGTGGGTTGATGCGGCACAGTTCCCAAAATTGATGCGTCGCATGTCGTCTACATTACAAAAATCCTAATTTATTGGGCGCCCTATCTATTGATGGTACTTAGCGTATGTATCAGTTATATCTTGGTATATATGAAAGGAAAAATCGTACGCGTGAAGTCATTTCAATGCTCATTATAGGTATTATATTATTCTTAACGATGCTACTAACCTATTCTAGGGAATTTGGATTAGCTTTGGAGCGATGATTTTTGTATTGGGCAATCTTTTGTGGAACGAAGATTATTCTTATCTCTATTAGCAGTGCCAGTAATTTTTATATTTTTATGATGGTGAAATAGCTTCAAGGTTGTGGTCTATATTCCAAGGTCACGATACGTCAGCTGATCTTCGATGGGCCTTATGGGATAGTACTATGTATATCGTACGAGAAAATCCTATCTTTTGGTATTGGGTGGAATACATTTTTATTTAGTATATCCAGATTATAATTACTATATTCAAGGACCCTCACATCTTGATGTATCATGCTCATAATTTATATCTTAATATGTTAGCTGAAACAGGTATTCCCAGGATTACTATCATTCCTAGCAGTTATCGTAGGTCATGTTATTACATCTATAAGACTTAAAGGCGATATATTCCGTCAAGCTGCACAAATAGGTGTAGGTGCTTTGGCTATAGGTGTTTTTATTTAGTGGCTTATCTGATTTTGAGCTATACAGTCATCAAGTGACTATTGTATTTTTGGCAATTGTTTGGCTGGGTAGGGGCCTTTGTAAAAGTTCAACTGTCTGCTGATAAATCTGCATAATTGTCATATCTTGTATAATTAGCATGTTTTATGGTAGATATATAATTTTCATAATATGGTATACTTAATACATACCTTAGGTAGGTACGTATAAGTAGTATAACCGGTTTTCTAATGTTAGACATAATTGAACATTATCGTTGGCATTTGAAAGCCGGTTTTTTTGCATATCTTTGTATCTTTTATAGGGAGGTGTGTGGTCTAGTTCTTGTGTATGAGATGTTGTTTTTATATTGAAAAGGG